>Ga0114964_10000120_pt1 | contig 57256 bp, 58 predicted proteins | sample C_131016_MF_Meta_FD_92638 | JGI IMG/M metagenome (GOLD analysis project Ga0114964, IMG submission 92638) | Freshwater microbial communities from Lake Croche, Canada to study carbon cycling - C_131016_MF_MetaG | ecosystem: Environmental > Aquatic > Freshwater > Lake | place: Lake Croche, Canada... | reverse complement strand
GTCCGCATCCCAGTTCATGCCGAGATGCCATTTGCCGATGCAGGCGGTTGCGTATCCCTGCTGCTTGAGAAGGGACGCGACGGTCATCCGATCCTTGGGAATAATCGGTGCGCTGTATGTTCCCAGCACCCCGTATTTCCCGATGCGCGAGGGATATCTCCCGGTGAGGACGCCGTAGCGCGTTGGAGTGCAGACTGATGCGGCGGAGTGCGCATCCGTGAACCGCATCCCCTCCTTGGCAAAACGGTCAAAATTCGGCGTGCGGAGGGCCGACTCGGAATTGTAACTCTGCGGTTGCCCGTATCCCATGTCATCGAAAAGAACGAAGACGATATTGGGCTTGTCTGGCCCTTTCTTAGGAGACGCTTGGGAAGCCTTCATAACGCAGACTGCTCCGAGCAGCAGGATGCCATGCAAGGCGATGGTTCTGACTTTCACCCTATGCATCCTTGTTTTGTGGTCGCGCATGGGAACTTGCTGTCATAACATCGAAACCCTTCTGAAGTTGCAAACAAGTTGGCAACATTGTTGTCACTGCGCCTGCGGCTTGTTCTCCACCGGTCTGGGGATTTTCCCGGGGTCGTACACCTCGCGCCAGTAGGAGGGCCTCATTTCCTTGTCCATTCCCTCGATCTTCTTGAGCAGTTCCTTCGTGAAGACTTCCTTGCGCACCGGGTTGAAGGTGAGCGTGCCGCGAAAGAGCTTCCAATCCACCGGCTTGTTGTTGGGGGTCTGGCGTGTTTCCAGTCCCCAGAGTTGGTCTGGCTCCTTGTCGGTCACCGGATCGCCGCTCAACGGGTCGTAAGGCAGGTAGAGCGAACTGAAGACGGGGGTCTTCACACCACGAGAGACAGGATCATCGACTTCGTGGAAATGCAGGCCATCGGGCGACCAGTAAATTCGACCTTCGGTGAGATCATACCCGAAGGGCATCATCGTGACCCCTCCCCTGTAAACCCAGGCAAAGGAGCCGTGCCCGTCGCAAATCGGGTTGCCTTCGTACTTCGTGTAGGGGCCGGTGATTTTGTCCGCCACAGCCACTCCCTGCCGAGTTCGCCCGGAGCCACCGTTCAACAACCTGTTGGACGACTTGTAATAAATATACCATTTCCCCTTGAAGTGGACGGGATAGGGATTGTTCACCATGTCGTGATCCCACGCCTTGGGATCAAGGGAGCGGGTGAAGAGAGGCCCCTTCACCGCGGGCTTCCAAGGCCCGGCGGGAGTGTCGGACACGAGCAGGCCGATGCCATAAATATTCACCTTCCCTCCGTAGAGTGTCTTGGTTTTGTCCCGCGTGTTTCCGGCGTAAAACATCCAGAACTTGCCGTCATATTTCACGACCTGAAGGCCCTCGCGCCACACGTCGTCGAATGATCCGGGTTCCCCATTGAGGATTTCACCCATCACCTCCCATTTGGATCCATCGGCGGAGGTCAGATAAAAATTTTTGGCGGCATACCCCATCCCCTCCGGATTGATGCGGTTGTCCAGATGCATGAACCAGACATGGTATTTCCCGCCGTCGTAAATGATGCGCGAGGGGGATTCCTGCCAGAGCTTCAGATCAACGAGGTCTTTCTTGTCGCCGATGTATTCGATTTCCTCTTCTTTCTTGCCGAGGAGCTTGATCTCGGGAACCCCGTCCCTCGCCTGCTCCCAGGTCAGGGGGGAAAAGATCTGGCCGATCAACGGGATCCTCACCGCCTCGGTGGGATACTGGGTCGGCCCGTTTGTTTCCGGTGCACCCTGCGCGGCATGCAGCGCCGCCAACAGGGCAAGGATGAGGAAAACGGGGAGGGCGCGGGGGTTGGCCATGGTGGTTGAGAGTAGGGACGCAAACCTATCAGGGCAACCTGGTCCTAGAGCGCCCCCCCGGAAACTTGGGAGGGGTGTTTGTGGGAACTTGTGGGAACATTTTCGGGCGTGACGTAACCACGGGAATTTGACCGTAGACCGTACTTTTGGAATCACCACCAAACCCTGCCTGAAAACGGTTCCTAAAAAAGTTGCACCGGGCGGGGGTCGAACCCACAACCTTCGCCTTCGGAGGGCGACGCTCTATCCAATTGAGCTACCGGTGCGTGGATGTCAGAGGTAACAGCATCGTTCCGCAATGGCAACGTCTACAGAGATGGGCCTGTTTTTGATGGGGAGAGTAAGGCGCCTGATTGATGCTGTAGTAGCCCTATGGCGAGCGAAGAGCAACATGGCTCCCCACAAAAAGAGTGGAGCGGGCGAAGGGATTGTATTCGCTCGCGCCAGCGAGGCTCACCCTACGGGTCCTCCTTCGGAGGCTACTACTCGGCCTTCCCAAGGCCTCGTTGCGAACCAATAACGAGAGGGTTCTCATCCCCCTCAGGAAAATCACTTCCACTAGGTGGAAGTGGAGCGGGCGAAGGGATTCGAACCCTCGACATCAACCTTGGCAAGGTTGCACTCTACCAACTGAGTTACGCCCGCATAAACTGACTTTCCACAAGTACTGGAGCGGGTTCTTGGTGTCAACCAGGTTTTGAGAACACCTCTCAAGGTGCGTCATCGCTCGCAGATTACTCTGGCGGGGGATTGTCGTCCTTTGGCTTTGATGAGGCACCGGAAAGTCCGGCGGCCTTGCTGGCAGCCTTGGCCTTGAGCTTTTCCTCTTTCCTGCGCTTTTTCTCCATCTCTTTCCTGCGCTTCTCGAATCCGTAATTGATTTTGACCATGGTTGTTGTTGGTAACGGTTAAACGTCGCCGTTTAGCCATTTGTTAAATTGCTCATCAAGCCGTCCGAGCATGGCGGTCGTGTCCCGGGCCATGTTGGTGAACTCTTCCCACTTGAGGATGTCTCTGGTTTTTCCAGAGCCCTCAATCTCAACAATGAAGTCCTCCACAAGGACTCCCTGCGCGGCGTAGGTAACGCGCAGGTGTTCCCTGCAAAGGTCTGCAGTCTGATTTTGGCGGTTTTTTGTGCCGAGACCCATATTAGAGGGAGGGAAGCGCTCCATGGGAGGCGCTTCGGTGAGGGCAGGATGGGAGAACGGCCTTATGCAAGGTTCTGAGAAGCTACGCCCCTGCAACCACCTGCGCGAATCAATTCCTCGGAAATCTCTCCCTGGTAAGGGACCCATGGTGAGTGGTTTCCCTTGCTAAAGCGAAAAAAGGCATCACATTGAAAATGTTCGATTTTTAATGATTTGTTGCGTGGTGAACTGCCGGTTGAGTTTTTCAACGGTGGTTTGAAACCCGGTTCTCGGGAACAGCTCTGATTAGCGGATTTCGTCTCAACCTCACACACCAACATGAAACTATACGTAGGCAATCTGACCTTTGACACCACCGACCAGGATCTGCGCGATCTCTTCACCCAGTACGGCAAGCCGACCGAGGTCGCCCTTGTGACCGATCGTGAAACGGGCCGCTCGCGCGGTTTCGGTTTTGTCACCATGGGCAACGCCGAGGAAGGAAACGCAGCAATCGCCGCACTTGAGGGCAAGGACTACCAAGGTCGCAACCTGACCGTCAACGAAGCCCGCCCCCGCGAGGATCGCCCTTCAGGAAACAGGGGCGGTGGAGGCCGTTCCTTCGGCGGCGATCGCGGTCCTCGCCGCTACTAAGCGGACACCCGGACAACTCAATCACATCAGGCGGGACCATTTTATGTGGTCCCGCTTTTTTGTGTCTGGAACCCATGTCACTTGCTTCTTGGAAGAAGCGGGAGATGGCGTTAGGATTTTCCCATGCTTCGTTAGCCAAGCGGTTAGGCACGGGTCTGCAAAACCTGTCAGACTGGTTCGACTCCAGTACGAAGCTCCACTTTTTTTGGAGACCCAACCATGAATACTTACTTCAGTGAGCTGGGTCGCAGGGTGTACGAGCGCTGGGAGAAGGAGAACTTCTCCCTGGAGGCCTTTCCCGGAATCGCGACCAAGACCCTGAAGGAAAAGCCTCCCTCCAAGCACGTCGACCTGAAGGCGCTCATGCGGGATTTTCTGCTGGAGGATGAGCAACCCTTCCAGACGACTTCGGGATTCGGTCAACCGGAGTTAATCGTTTATGACAACCCGAAGTTCTACATCCAGTTGCTCTTCTGGCTCGACGGGACCACCGACATCCACCAGCACGGCTTCTCGGGTGCCTTCCACGTGATGGAGGGATCGAGCATCCACTCGGAGTTCGAGTTCCGGAACCCCCACCCCGTCACTGCCTATTTCCGTCTGGGTGAGCTATCGCTGAAAAAAGCCGAACTGCTGGAGAGGTGCGTGAGCGTGCCGATCCTCTCGGGCGGCGGATGCATCCACTCGCTCTTCCACCTAGAGACTCCCTCGGTGACGGTGGTGGTGCGAACGCACTCGGATCCGGGAACGGGACCTCAGTTCACCTACCTGCCGCCGCATGTGGCGCTCGATCCGATGAAGGAGGATGCCCTGACCCTGCGCAGGAAGCAGTTGCTCGACGCCATGGAGAGGACGGGTGATCCCGGCTACGCGGCACTGGTGACGACGATGGTCGGGAAGCTCGATTTCGAACGCGGCTTTTTCATCCTGCAGAACTGCATGGGCCACCTGAAGGCAATCGGGGCATGGGAGCGTGTCTGGAAGAGCTTTGCCAAGCGTCACGGCAAGCTAGCTGGGAAGATCGCCCCAACGCTTGAGGAAATCGTCCGGCGCGACGCGCTGGTCGCGATGCGCTCCTCAATCGAGGAGGTGGAACACCGGTTTTTTCTGGCGCTGCTGCTGACCGTTCCGGATCGCACGCGGATCCTTGCGATGATCGGCAAGCGCTACCAAGGAAAGCCGCTCGAGACGATCTCGGGCTGGGCGGGCGAGCTGGCCATCACGACGGAGGGTGGCACCTGGATCCTGGATGCACGCTTCCCGGAGGAGCTTCATGTGGCGGAGGAGGAGCAGATCCCTCTCTTCCTCGGGGTGCTCGACCATTTGCTTCAAGGGGGCAAGCCCCCGGCATGGCTCGCGAAGTTTCCCAAGGTGCTGACGGCCCTGAAGGACTCCCTCAACAAATCCAGTTGGCGTGTTTTGATCCGCTGAGGGGAGATCACAATCCGAAAGGAGTGGAAGGTACGGGGCGGATCGGGTAATCGGGAGGGATGTGGAATTTAACGGTTCATTGGTCCGAGCTGATTGGCCGAGGGCTTCTGATCTACTTCTTCCTGATTCTGTTGCTCAGGGCGACCGGGAAGCGTCAGATCGGGCAGATGAGCCCCTTCGATCTGGTCCTGCTGATGGTGCTTAGCAACGCGGTCCAGAACTCGATGGTGGGCGGTGACAACTCCGTCAGCGCGGGACTGATCCTCGCCGTCACCCTGGTGGCCGCCAACTGGATCGTCGGCAAGGTCACCACCTCCAGCAGGACAATGGAACAACTCATCGAGGGAAGCCCTCAGGTGCTCTTCCACAACGGGAAGATCTACGAAAAGATTCTCTCGGAGGATCAGATCACCCGCCAGGAACTCATCGCGGCGGTTCACAAGGCCGGCTACAACGACCTGAACGAGGTCCGCACGGCCATCCTCGAGAACGACGGTTCGATCAGCATCATCCCGAAGCACCATTAAAATCCTGATGAGCAATCCTTCCGATCATTGCCAGAAATCCGTGTCGGTACTGCTCCGACGGGAGTGGGTCCTTCTGGCCAGCTACGGGACCACGGCCGCCTTCCTGACCAAGGGTCAGCACTGGCTCGAAAGCAATCCCGGCATCGGCTTCGGCTGGGTGCTCTTCCTGTGGCTCTTCGCCGTGATGCTGGCGGCCTCCTTCGCCGTGGTGCGTCATGCCGATCATCTCGCGGAAATCCTTCGTGAACCGCTCGGCACCATCATCCTCACGCTCGCGGTCACCAGCATCGAGGTGATGATGATCTCAGCCCTGATGCTCAACGGGAACAACCCGGCACTCGCACGGGACACGATGTTCTCTGTCGTGATGGTGGTGCTCGGGGGACTGCTCGGGACGGCCCTGCTCACCGGCGGCCTGAAATTCGGCGAGCAGAACTTCAACCTCAAGGGGGTCAACTCCTTCCTCGGACTGATCCTCCCGCTCTCGGTCCTCTCGATGGTGCTCCCGAACTTCACACGGATGGGAGGGTACGGGATGTTCTCCACCCTCCATGCGGTGAGCCTGATCTTCCTCTCCCTGATCATCTACGGGGTCTTCCTCGCCGTGCAGACGACGAGACACCGGGAGTTCTTCAACGAAACCGACTGGACCCCGGAGGAGACCAAGCAGCATGCCAACCACGGATCGATCGCCACGGAAGCGATCCTGCTGATCCTCCACCTTGTCCCGGTGGTTCTGCTTTCCAAGCAACTCGCCCACCTTCTTGATTACAGGGTCCGCGGGGGAGGCCTCCCGGTGGAACTGGTCGGTCTCGTCGTGGCGATCCTGATTCTGGCACCCGAGGGTCTCGCCGCGATCAAGGCGGCCGCGCGCAACCAGATGCAGCGCTCGGTCAATGTCCTGCTCGGCTCCGTGCTCGCCACGATCGGCCTGACAGTGCCCGCGGCGCTGGCCATCGGCATCCTCTCAGGAAAGCCGGTCCTCCTCGGACTCTCTCCCGCGTACGTCACCCTGCTGGCGGTGACTCTGGGAAGCTGCTTCATCACCTTCGGCCAGGGACAGACAAACATCCTGCAGGGATTTGTTCACCTCCTGCTCTTCATCGCCTACATCGTGCTGATGTTTGACTAGACCCGAAGTCGAGCGACGAGGGTCGAGAGCTTGATCCTCAGACCGCCTCGCGTCGAATGGAAATCGAGACCCACTCCGCGTTGGGGAGAATGAATTTGCGGATCGTGATCTCGATCCAGCGCAGGGAAAACTCAGCGAGAAGAGCCGCAGCCAACTGGTCGGCAAGCGTCTCGATCAGCTTGCGGGGGCGCTCCCCGACGACCTCAGCCACCCTCAAGGAAACCGCATGGTAGTCCACCGTCCGGCTGATCTCATCACTGAGATCGGAGGGCTGATCAATGGCCGCAAAGCTGAGATCGAGCAGGAGTCGCTGGGGGCGGGAGCGTTCCTCTTCGGGAACACCGACATGGGCGCTCACTTCCAGCCCCTTGATCGCGATGATGCGTTCGCCGGTCATGACGGTCAGAGGACGAACTTGATGTCGCGGATCACCTTCTCACCGAACTGCTCACGGAGCTTGCGGATGATCTCGGGCTTCCAGGTCCGGTCGAGCTCGTAACGGACGCTCGGCTGGATCACGCGGATGTGGAGCGTGCCGGCAACCAGGCGGTCGGGCTGGGAATGCTGGGCGATGAACTCCCCGACGATCCCCTTCCAGGCGGCCGTGATATCGGCCTCCTTGATGCGGGTATCGAGCCCGAGTTGGGGGAGAAGCTTCCCCAGGAGATAGGAAACGGAAGCGGACCGGTCGGGTCGCTCGTCATTGTCAAAACCGCGCCACTCCTGCAGCAGACGACGGGCGGCGGTCCATTTCTTGGGGAAACGGCCGCCGGCGGGTGCGGTCATGCCCGGGGAAAAGATGGCAGACTAGGCCGCGTCGTTGCCGATCGCCTCGACGGGGCAACCTTCCATGGCCTCCTTGCAGAGAGCCTCCTCTTCGGGAGTCTCGGGCTGCTTGTAGACATAGGAGTGGCCGCCATCCTCGTTGCGCTTGAAATTGGCAGGGGCGGTTTCGCGGCAAAGATCGCAATCGATGCACTGGTCGTCGCAGTAGTAGGCGCCTGCAACATTCTCGGGATATTTGTTGGATACGTCAGCCATAGTGACCAGAAGGTTAAAAGCGCTACCCCTGATTGCAACGGTTTTTTTGGCCGTGCGTTGCCAAATTTCCTCGTTTGGTCAAAATCCCCTCCATGAGCGATACCACGACCTCCCTGCCCCCGATCCTCCCGACCGAGGGTCGCCATGTCCTTCACCTCTACTACAGGGTGGAGCAGGAGGCGTGGCACTACCTCGAGGCAGGCGAGCGTCGCAAACGCCGCGATGCCCTTGCCCGTTTGGTCCGCGAGATCCAGGGGCTCCCCGACACGCAGTTGCTCCCCTTCAGCGCGGTGAGCCCCAAGGCCGACATCGGCTTCATGCTGGTGACTCCCGACCTGCAGGTGGCCGACCGCTCGGCGAAGCTCCTCGGCGATGGACTCGGCGCCGGAATCCTGACCCCCACCTTCTCCTGGCTCTCGATGACGGAGCGGAGCGAATACACGATGACCGAGCAGGAATACATCATGACCCTTCAGGAGGAGGGGATCGCCTTGGGGAACCCCGCCTTCGAAGAGAAGATGGCCGAGTTCCGCACGCGGATGGAGAAGTACATGCGCTACCGGGTCGAGCCGGAGCTCCCCTCCGCCGTCGAGTGGCCGGTCCTCTGCTTCTACCCGATGTCGAAGCGCCGCAATCCCGGGCAGAACTGGTATGCGCTTTCCTTCGAGGATCGCAAGCGCCTCATGGCCGGACACGCCCGCATCGGACGCACCTATTCCGGCCGCGTGCTCCAACTCATCACCGGATCGACCGGACTCGATGACATGGAGTGGGGTGTGAGCCTCTTCGCCAAGACCACCAGCGAGATCAAGGCGATCGTCTACGAGATGCGCTTCGACGAGGTCAGCTCGCAGTACGCCGAGTTCGGCGAGTTCTTCATCGGGATCCGGATGGATATTCCCGACCTCTGCAACCGACTGAACCTCTGACGCGCTTCCGGTGAACGAAATCGCTACGGGTGGTGATCTGGCGGCCAAGGAGAGGTTCCTTGAGGGGATCCTGCGTCGCCATGCACCGCTCCTGATCGCCTACTCGGGAGGTGTCGACAGCACCCTGCTACTGGCGGTGGCTCACCGTACGCTGGGAAAGAATGCGACCGGCATCATCGCCGACTCCCCCAGCCTCCCGCGCGCCTCCCTGGCGGAGGCCCTGCGCGTGGCCGAAGGGATCGGAACGGTCGTCGAGGTCGTCTCCACCACGGAACTCGAGGATCCCCGCTACGCGGAGAATCCGATGAACCGCTGTTACTTCTGCAAAGCGGAGCTGTTCACCCGGATGGATCAGGTGGCCAGGGAGCGGAAGTTCGCAGCGATCGCCTACGGTGAGAATGCAGATGATCCCGCCCATCTGCGCCCGGGATCGCTCGCGGCGGCGGAGTTCTCGGTGATCGCCCCGCTCAAGGAGGCTGGACTCACCAAGGCCGACGTGAGGGAACTTTCCCGCAAGCTCGGACTCCCGACCGCCGATGCCCCGGCCCAACCGTGCCTCAGCTCACGCATTCCACACGGCACGATGGTGACGCGCGAGGCACTTGGCTTCGTGGAGAGGGGAGAGGCGATCGTGCGGGAGTTCGGTTTCAAGGTCTTCCGGGTCCGCTATCAGGCTCCAGAAGGGTCGGAACATCCCGGCGCCAAGCTTCAGGTCGCCCCGGAGGAAATTCCGCTTCTGGAATCCACCAGACAGACCCTCCTCGCTGCCCTCTCGGCCAGTGGATTCGGCCGGGTCGAAATCGATCCGGAACCGTTAAACAGATAAAGACAGATCAAGAGTCATTTTCCCGCAGAGGCGCTGAGGAATTGAGTGATCTTACGGAAAACACACACCTCTGCGTTCTCCGCGCCTCCGCGCGATAAATCTTCAGCCTTTCCCCCACCCCGTCTCGTAGAGCCACATCGTTTCACCGAATTCAGAGCGGCTATCCCTCTTCAGCGCGGCAGTAATCTCGGCGCCTGTTCCGGGTTTCATCACCGCTACCATGGTTGAGCCGGAGCCGGTCATGAAGGCACACTCCACTCCCGGTTGCTCCAGGAGCCAAGCCTTCATTGAGGGCAGGAGGAGGTGCTTATGGAAGACGGCGGGTTCCAGATCGTTGACAATCTCAATCTCCCCGAGCCGCTGTCGTTGTTGAGGAAGCGGTGACATTCCGGATTCCTTCAGCTCGGCATAGTGTCTGTACGCCCACGCGGTCGGCACGGGAAAGGGAGGCTTGATGAGAAGTAGTGTGCGTTCCGGGAGGACTGGCGCTTCCTTGAGAATCTCTCCGCGACCACGGCACACGGCCACTCCCCCATGCAGGAAAAACGGCACATCGGAGCCCAGCGTCGCCGCGATCTGATGAAGTTCCTCCTCCACCAAGGGATGGTCGAAGAGTTCGTTAAGTCCCTTGAGGACAGCGGCGGCATCACTGCTCCCACCACCGAGACCCGCCCCATGGGGGATCTTTTTCATGAGTGCGATCCGGATTCCGTGATCGAGGCCGGTAGCCGCGAGGAACGCCTCGGCCGCCTTCACGCAGAGATTATCGCCTCCCCCGGGAAGCTCGGGGTCACTGCAGAGGAACTCGATCCCCTTCCCTCCCCCGTGACTGATCTCGATCTGGTCGGCCAGACCGATGGGGGCCATCAGGGTCTCAAGCTCATGAAAGCCGTCAGGACGCTTTCCCAGAATACGGAGAGAAAGGTTGATCTTGGCCGGAGCGGCGAGTGAGATGGATGGAGATTCCCTGCTCATCCGTCCATCGTGTGAAACTGCCGTCCCGACCCCAAGACAAAATCATCATCGCCCTCGATGTCCCCGACACCGATGGAGCCCTCCGCCTGCTCGATGCCCTCGGCACCCCGGCCCTCTGTAAGATCGGTCTGGAGCTCTTCACCGCGCAGGGCCCCTCAGTCGTGAAAGCCGTCCAATCACGCGGATGCTCTGTCTTTCTGGACCTCAAGTTCCACGACATCCCGAACACCGTCGCCCATGCCGTGCGCTCGGCCGCCGATCTCGGCGTCTCCATGACCACACTCCACGCCTCAGGCGGCCCGGTCATGCTCGAAGCAGCCGCCAAAGCCGCCGCCGCCTCGGGGAACAGTGATCTGCTCCTGCTGGCCGTCACCGTGCTCACCAGCATGGATGCCGCCCAGTTGTCGGCTGCCGGCATCAGCGTGGAACCGAAAGAACAAGTGCTGAGGCTCGCGGGTCTGGCCTCAGGCGCAGGGATCGGCGGCATCGTCTGCAGTCCCTTGGAAGTCACCGCAATCCGTGAATCGCTAGGAAACAAGCTCCGCATCGTGACTCCGGGAGTCCGCCCCCCATGGGCCGCCGCAGGAGATCAGAAGCGGGTGATGACTCCCTCGGAAGCTGTCGCCGCTGGAGCCGACTGGCTCGTGATCGGACGCCCGATCACCGCCGCGGATAATCCGAAGGAAGCCTACGCCAAAGTCGTCGCGGAGCTGAGCTGATCCGATTCCGGATCAGGATTCCATCAGCTTCGGAATGGCCCCCTCAAAGGTCTCGTTGAGCGAGGCGATCGACCAGTTGTAGGCATTCGCCCCCATCTTGATGGAGAGGTCTGCCTTGGCGGTGACTTCGCCGATCTTGCGGAAGGGAACGCCCGAGGCGGCGAGTTCCTTCTCAAGCGAGGCCACATCGGAGGCCTTCACCGAGATGACGATACGACCCTGGGTCTCATTGAAGAGAACCACATCAGGACGCTGGTCGGTGGCGCCGAGGTCGATGGTGGCACCGAGCGAGTTTCCGAAGCAGGACTCGGCAAGAGTGACGGCAAGGCCACCCTCGGAGCAATCATGGGCGCTGCGGACAAGTCCCTTGCGAATGGCACCGAGCAGCGCGGCATGGGTCGCCTTTTCCTTCTCGAAGTCGAGCGCCGGAGGAGCACCTTCCTTGCGGCCATGGATGGCGAGCAGGTAGTGGGAGGCACCCAGTTCACTGCCGGTCTCGCCGATCAGGAAGATCTGGTCACCGGCTTCCTTGAAGGCCTGGGTGGTGATATGCGCCGCGTCGTCGATGCGACCGACCATGGAGATGGTCGGTGTGGGATCGATCGCTCCAGCGGGGCTCTCGTTGTAGAGGCTGACGTTGCCACCGGTGACCGGGACGTTGAAGGCCCGACATCCCTCGGAGATTCCCTCCACGGCGGCGCGGAGTTGGTAGAAGTTCTCGGGCTTGTGGGGGTTGCCGAAGTTTAGGTTGTCGGTGACACCGAGAGGCACGGCTCCCGAGCAGGCCAGATTACGGGCGCACTCGGCAACGGCGATGCGGGCGCCGACCGTGGGATCGAGCTTGCAGTAGACGGCGTTGCAGTCGGTGGCGGCGGCCAGGATCTTGTTCGCCTCGCGGACGATGAAAACCGCCGCGTCGGAACCGGGCAGGACTGCCGTACCGGTACGAACCATGTGGTCGTACTGGCGCCAGACCCATCGCTTACTGGCAATACTGGGATGGGAAAGAAGCTTCGGCAGGACAGTAGTCGGATCGGCCTGAGGGACGCTCGAGAGATCGAGCTGTGCGGGAGGGGTGAAGGGAGCAGCCTCACGGAAATAAAGCGGGCCGTCATCGGCAAGCGCTCGGGCGGGAATCTCGACCACAACATCCTTGCCGTTACGAACACGCATCATGCCATCGTCGGTGACGGTGCCGATCTCCGCGTAAGGAAGATCCCACTTCTCGAAGATCCGCTTCACGACATCCTCCTGACCCTTCTTGACGATCACGAGCATGCGCTCCTGCGATTCGCTCAGGAGTACTTCGTAAGGGGTCTGTCCCTTGGCACGCTGGGGCACAAGCTGGATGTCGATCTCTACCCCTGTGCCACCGCGGCTGGCGGTCTCGCAGGTGGAGCAGGTGAGTCCGGCCGCACCCATGTCCTGGATGCCGGCGACGGCGTCGGTAGCCAAGAGTTCCAAGCAGGCCTCGAGCAGAAGCTTCTCGCGGAAAGGATCACCCACCTGGACGGCGGGACGGTCGGCCTTCGATTCCTCGGTCAGCTCGCGCGAGGCGAAAGCGGCACCGGCAAGCCCGTCGCGCCCGGTCTCGGCGCCGACGTAGAAGACGGGGTTCCCCACACCCTCGGCGGCGCCGCGGGCGATCTGCTCGTGGCGGAGGATGCCGAGGCAGAAGGCGTTCACCAGCGGGTTGCCGCTGTAGCTCTCGTCGAAGTAGACCTCGCCGGCGACGGTGGGAAGACCGATGCAGTTGCCATAGTGGGCGATGCCGGCGACCACGCCCGCGAAGAGGCGGCGGTTGGTCCTGGCCTGCTCCGAGTTCCCCTCGATGGAGCCGAAGCGGAGGGAATCCATGAGGAAGACGGGACGCGCCCCCATGGTGAAGATGTCGCGGATGATGCCGCCGACACCGGTGGCCGCGCCTTGGAAGGGCTCGACAGCGCTCGGGTGGTTGTGACTCTCGATCTTGAAGGCCACGGCCCATCCGTCGCCGATGTCGATGACGCCCGCATTCTCCTCGCCCGCCTTGACCAGAACGCTCGGTCCGGTGGTCGGGAACTTGCGGAGCTCGGGACGGGAATTCTTGTAGGAGCAGTGCTCGCTCCACATGACGGAGAAGACACCGAGTTCCTCGAAGCTCGGCTCGCGGCCGAGGATGGAAAGAACCTTCTCGTACTCCTCGGGGGAGAGTCCGTGCTTGGCGATGAGTTCGGGAGTGATCGCGGGATTGGACATGGGTGAAAGGCTATTGGACTGAAGGCTGAAGACGTTTAGAAAGAGAGGCGGCGGGGTTCAGGCTTTGGCCTTTGTCTTTTGAACCGCTTCGATCATCGACTGGAAAATACCGCGTCCGTCGGTGCCTCCGAGAAGGGGATCGCAGACACGCTCGGGGTGGGGCATGAGGCCGAAGACATTGCGCCCGTGACTGCAGACACCGGCAATGTTGCCGAGGGAGCCGTTGGGATTGGCCTCCGGGGTCACCTTCCCCGAGGCATCGCAGTAGCGGACGAGGATCTGTCCGTTGGCCTCGAGCTGTTTCAGTGTTTCCGGTTCGGCAAAGTAGTTCCCCTCGCCATGGGCGATCGGGATGTCGAGGACCTGCCCCTTGTGAAGAACGGAGGTGAAGGGGCTCTCGGTGTTCTCGACACGGAGGTGGAGATGCTCGCAGCGGAAGAGCAGGCCGTTGTTGCGCAGCAGCGTTCCGGGAAGGAGTCCGGCCTCGCAGAGGATCTGAAAGCCGTTGCAGATACCGATCACGAGCACGCCGGCATCGGCCGCGCCACGGACGGCTCCCATGATCGGGGAGAAGCGTGCGATCGAGCCGCAGCGGAGGTAATCACCGTAGGAGAATCCGCCGGGAAGAACCACCGCGTCGTATCCGGCCAGCGAGGTCTCCTTGTGCCAGACGATCTCGGCCTGCACGCCGGGGAATGAGAGCAGGGCAGCCTGGCAGTCGGTGTCGCAATTCGACCCGGGGAACTGGATGACGGCCACCTTCATGACCGAGGGCACTTTAGAGATAGTGGCCACCGGACTAGGAAAGGATCTCGAGCTTGTAGTCCTCGACCACCGGATTGGAAAGGAGGTCGTGGCAAATCTCGTGGAGCTGTTTCTCGCTGGCGCCGTCGACTTCGATCTCGATCGACTTGCCGATGCGGACGGAGCGGACTCCCTTGAGTCCCAGGTGCTCCATGGCGCGGCCTGCGGCCACTCCGGCCGGGTCAAGGATGGCGGGTTTCGGCATGACGGTAACAACAGCTTTCATAAAGGGTGGAAAATCGGGCTTTGGAAGCGGAGGGACAAGATGAAAAGTATGAATTATGAGGGATGAGGGATGAAACAGGCCAAAAATGCCGAATTCATTTGAAAAAACACAAAGGGAGGGGAGCTCGATTGCAAGCAGCCGGGTGAAAATCCAAACAACGCTTTTCCCTCTTCATAATTCATCACTCATCCTTCATCCTTTGCGGATGAAATCCGCGTCCTCCCCTTACGAATTCCTCAAGACCCTGCTCAACACCCCCTCCCCCTCCGGATTTGAGACACGGGGTCAGAAGGTCTGGGTCGACTATGTCTCCCGCTTCGCCGACTCGGTGGAGGTCGATTCCTACGGGAATGCCTACGCGACGCTCAATCCCAAGGGAGACCCGACGGTGCTCATCAGCGGCCATGTCGATGAACTCGGCTTCATGGTCTCCCATATCTCGGACGACGGATATCTCTCGATCAAGGGGATCGGCGGCATCGACAACACCCTGGTCCGCGGTCAGCGCGTGACGATTCATGGAGCCAAGGGTCCCGTTCCCGGGATCACGGGACTCCTCGCCATTCACCTGCAGGAACCGGATGACCGGAAGAAAGTCCCCGACCTCCACACAATGCACGTCGACATCGGCGTCTCCTCCCGCAAGGAGGCGGAGAAGCTTGTCGCGATCGGTGATGCGATCACCTACTCGGCGGAGTTTCAGGAACTGGCGGGCGGGCGCTTCGCCGCGCGCGGTTGCGATAACCGGATCGGCTCCTGGGCCGCGGCCGAGGGACTCCGTCTCGCCTCGCTGAAGAAGGGATCTCTGAAGGCAAAGCTCGTCGCCGTCTCCACGATCCAGGAGGAGAATGGTCTCTACGGGGCCTCGATGGCAGGCTACAGCGTCCACCCCGATGTGGCGCTGGTGGTCGATGTCACCCACGCCACCGACATTCCCAACTGCTCAAAGACGAAACACGGCGAGGTCTCGATGGGCAAAGGCCCGGTGATCAGTCTCGGAAGCGTGAATCATCCCGTCGTCAACGCGCGCCTCCGCGAAGCGGGGAAGAAAGACGGGATCCCTCTTCAGGTGGAGGTGAACCCCCGCTGGACCGGCACCGATGCCGACGCGATCTTCAAGCAGAAGGGGGGCATTCCGACGGTGTCGATCGGCGTTCCTAACCGCTACATGCACTCCCCTGTCGAGATGATCCAGTACTCCGATCTGGAGCAGACAGCGGAACTGCTTGCCGCCTTCGCCCTCTCCGCCAAAAAGGGAGAGCGCTTCGGAGTGAAGCTTTAGGCAGGTGATAGAGGATGGGGAATAGGCAATGGGGAAAACAGGAGGGCTTCTTTCCCTCTTTCCTCACACATCCTTTTTACCTCATCCTTTCCCCCGTGACTTCCTCCCACTCCCCCCAACACATAGGCTGGCGCGTTGCGCTGGCAGGCCTCGGCATCAACCTCGCCCTCGGCGTGCTCTACACATGGAGCATGTTCAAGGGTGCGATCGAGAAGGACTTCGGCTGGAAGGGTTCCCAACTCAACGATCCGTACGCCCTCTGCTGTCTTGTCTTTGCCTTTGCCATGATCCTTGCGGGACGCTGTCAGGACAAATTCGGCCCCCGGATCACGGCAACGATCGGCGGCATCATGGTGGCGGCCGGGTTCGGCCTGATCTCGACGACCAATAGCTACACTGTCTGGGTGCTCGGCTTCGGCGTGCTCGCCGGCGCGGGCATCGGCTTCGCTTACTCCTCGGCCACACCCCCCGCGCTGAAGTGGTTCCCGCCGTCGAAGACCGGCCTCATCGCGGGCATTGTCGTGGCAGGATTCGGACTCGCGCCGGTCTATCTGGCCCCGGCCTCCGATTTCCTCCTTCGGCATTTCGGCCTTCTCAAGTCGATGCTGATCTTCGGCATCGCCTTTGCGGTGATCGTCTGCGGCTTGGCGCAGTTCCTCGTCAATCCACCCACCGGTTATTCCGCGGCGTTGAACGGAACCTCATCCACGGCAACCACCGCGGGCAACACGGACCTCTCCCCCGGCCAGATCCTCCGCACTCCCTCATTCTGGCTGCTCTGGGCGCTCTACTTCATCGGGGCCGGAGCGGGGCTCATGGTGATCAGCAGCATCAGCGGGATGGCGAAGAAAACGATGGGGGAAGCCGCGTTCATCGCCGTGGCGGTGATGGCCATCGGCAATGCGGCGGGCAGGATCGTTGCCGGCCTCCTTTCCGACAGGATCGGACGGCGCTGGACCCTGATGCTTGTCCTCCTCCTCCAGGCTGGCCTGATGTTTCTGGCCATTCCGGTCACCGCCTCGGCGGGTGGCGCCAAGTTCCTGATCGTGCTGCTCGCGACCTTCATCGGATTCAACTACGGCGCCAATCTCTCGCTCTTCCCCTCCCTGACCAAGGATCTCTGGGGATTGAAAAACTTCGGAATGAATTACGGATGCCTCTTCACGGCATGGGGTGTCGGCGGTTTTGCACTAAGCAGGCTCCAGCAGATGCTCAAGGCCTCCAGCGGAAACTTCGAATCCAGTTTCCTGACGGCGGGGATACTCCTCGTGGTAGGCGCCGCGCTGACCCTGTTGGTGAAATCCCCCGCTCCCGGGAAATCCTGACCGGGCGGATCAAGTGGCGGGCGCTTCGGTCTCACCACCATCCCTCTTCCGGTACGCGATCCGCGCGTGATGCATACTGCTGAGGGAAGCGATGAGAGAATCAGCGATCGTGTGCAACTGGCAGAGCGTGACAGGGGCCTCGTCGTACTGACCCTCCTCGATCCGCTCCTGAAGGATATCATGAACCAGGTCGTCGAGTCGCTGGGGAGTGGGGCGCTCGAGACTGCGTGAAGCGCTCTCGGCCGCATCGGACATGCTCAGGATGACTGCCTCGATGGTCTGCGGTTTCGGACCTGGGTAACGATAACTCTCCTCGTTGACTTTCGGTATGTCCTCGGGGCGGATATTCAGGAGACTCCCACCGGCACGGGCATCCCTCTCCTGCCTGCAGGCGCGCTGGTAGAAATACTCGACCAGCGTGGTGCCATGGTGCTGGCGGATTAGGTCGACGAGGCGCCCGTTCAGCTTGTGCCTAAGGGCGAGATCGACCCCGTCCTTCACGTGGGAAAGGATCACCAGCGCGCTCATCGTCGGAGTGAGCTCGTCATGGGGGTTCTCCCCGGCGGGGACGTTCTCGGTGAAGTACTCAGGCTTCGCGAGCTTGCCAATATCGTGGAAGTAGCACCCGACGCGGCAGAGGGTGGCGTTGGCCCCGACATTCTCGGCGCACGCCTCGGCAAGGTTGGCCATGGCCAGCGAGTGATGGTAGGTGCCGGGGGCCTCGAGGCTGAGACGGCGAAGCAACGGGTGGTTCAGATCGGCCATCTCCAGCCAGGAGATTTCGGTCGTAATCCGGAAAAGCTGTTCGAGCAAGGGAAGCGATCCGCTCACGATCACGGCGGTCAGGATGCCGGTGCCCACGGCGGCCGCGCACTCAAGGGCTACCTTCCACCAGTCGGTTGCACCCAAGGACTGCCACAGGATGGGACCGATCAGTCCGATGGCGAGAGCCAACAGGCAGACGGAGAGGCCTGAATAAAACCCGGCACGGAGCAACCGAGAGCGGCGGCGGACGCGCAGGGTCGAGAGAACGGCGGCCATTCCTCCCGTCAGGGCGAGCAGGAGCGAGGCGGGATCCGACTCCCCGCGAAGGATCGTCCACCAGAGGGCGGCGGACAGCGCGGCCCAGAATCCGGTCTGGGCTCCGAGCAGAACGGAGAGGGTGAGCGGCGCGAGGGCGTACGGAACGAGAAGCGGAAGGAACCGTGCGTCGAGATTCCCGGCGTCAGCCTGACCGAGCAGGAGCGAGCCGATGCCAAGCTGAAGCAGGATCAGTGAGAGGAAGAGCAGTAGGCGGGAGTTGTCATTGAGAGACCCGCCGCGTGCGATCATCGGGTGGATCGCAACGATTGCCAGGATCAGCAGGGCGTAGAGGAGGTTCTTGAGCGGCTCGGCCGGCTCTCCCAGGAAGCAGAGGAGGGTGAGAATGCCCGCCGCCGCCAGAAGGACCGCGGCGCGGATGATGAGGCTCTCCTCGAGTCCGTCCAGCAGGGTGGCCTGATCTGCGGCGCGACGGGTCTTGCCACAGCTCAGGCCGCGGGCGGCGAGGCGCTGTTTCTTGAAAAATCCGATCGGGGACATGGGTGAGTGGAGGAGACTGAAGGAGTTTGGACTGAACTCTGTGAGGTGCCGAGTGGTGGATCCTTTTGAAAGTGGTGCTAGGGATTCTTATCTCAAAGTCTGAAAGTCTTCAGCCTAAACAGCTTTTAAAGTCTGTTTTCGCGGTTGCCGCGGTGTTCCTTGTAGGCGGCGATGATCGCCTGGACGAGCGGGTGACGGACGACATCCCGGTCGCCGAAGAGATGGAAGGCGATGCCGGGAGTTCCTTTCAGGGCCCCTGCCGCCTCAATAAGGCCGCTCGGCTTGTTCTTCGGAAGATCGATCTGGGTGCGGTCCCCGGTGATGACGCACTTCGATCCGATCCCGATACGGGTGAGGAACATGAACATCTGCTCGGTGGTGGTGTTCTGCGCCTCGTCGAGGATGATGAAGGCCTTGTTGAGCGTGCGCCCGCGCATGTAGGCAAGCGGGGCGATCTCGATGATGTTCCGGTCGAGAGCGCGCTGGATCTCCTCGGGCTCGAGCATGTCGTGGAGGGCGTCGTAGAGGGGGCGCAGGTAGGGAAGGATCTTCTCCTCCAACTGCCCCGGCAGGAATCCGAGCGCCTCGCCCGCCTCGACCGCGGGACGGGTGAGGATGATGCGGCTGACCTTCTCCGCCTTGAGGGCGGCGACCGCCTTGGCGACGGCGAGGTAGGTCTTGCCGGTACCGGCGGGTCCGATGCCGAAGGTGATATCGTGGGTGTCGATGGCCCGCACGTAATCGCGCTGAGATTCCGACTTGGGAAGGATCGGCGGCTTGCGCGGGGAGCATTGGATCCGCTCGTCGTAGAGTTCCTCGACGGGGGATTTGACCTCTCGCGGGACCCCCTCCTCGGGAACACCGCCGGGATGGCCGAGGGCGAAGAGGAATTCATCGCGACCGATCACGCCTCCGAGGGAGGTCACCTTGCCAAGCTGGGTGAAGATCGCCGCCGCCTTGGAAACAGCGTCGGGCTCGCCCTCGATCCTCATCCATCCGTCGCGGCTGGTGATGTGAACATGGAGCATCTCCTCCATGCGGCGCAGGAGCCCCTCGTCACCGGCATGATGCACCTGGAGGGAGCGGGCGTTCTCGAATTCCAGCGCGGCGGACTTGCCGTCGGGCGAAGCCGTGAGGGAGAACGGGCGGGGTATCTTTGACGAGGTCTTCAACAACAACGGCTACTTGTAGCCGTAAACCAGCGCCCACGGGGTGCGATCCTCGGGGGACTTGAGGATCTGGACAATGGCGAAAAATGTTCCGGTCTTCTTCGGGGAGACGCGGGCTCCGGCGAAGCGGCCCCTCTGCCAGCTCTCGGCGTCGACGAGGTTGCCGTTGTCGTCGTAAATGTGGACGGAAAGAGAGGCTCCCTTCACGTCGCTGGCCATAAGGAACCAGTAGTCGTTCCCCTTGAAAAGCTGGGAGCTGACGGCCTTCTTGTCATGGAGGCCGAGATCCCCTCCCCAAGCGTCCTTGCGGATCGAGAAGCCCTGCTTGTAGTAGGGAAGGGCCGCCTCGTAGGCAAAGGAAAGAGCGTCGTCGACAGTCGCCCTGAGCAGGGCCGGGGAAGCGGCTGCCATCAGGATGAAGGCAATCGCCAGACGCCGGAGGGAGGAGGGCGTATTCATGCTCAGTTTCCTCCGTTGACGATCTGTTGATCCACGTTCTTGGTCAGCTCATGGATCGCCTTGACCTTGTCCGGGGTGATCTGGTCGCCCCCCTCGTTGACCATCGGGCCGATCTTTCGGAGCACCTCGCGGATCTCGGCAACCAAGGGATTGCGGCGCAGGCGCGACGACATGGAGCCGATGCAGCGGTCGAAGTAGTTGACGAGTTCCGGTTGATGGAGGAGTTCGGCGCCATCCTTGGAGAATCCATTGCCGACGATCGAGGTCAGAACCTCGGTGCCGCGGAGCCATCCGCCGAGACTGACCAACTGGGAGAGATCCTGGTCGTTGAGCTCATCCATCGCGCCGCGCACATCCTGAAGGGCTCCGTCGAACTCCGCCCGGACGCCGCGCCAATCACGCTGGTCCGCTTTGTCGGTGATGCTCTTGCTGCGCGCAATGACCGATTTACGGACATTGATGGCCTCGGAAAGCGTGAGGACTTGGCGGCCCAGTTCCTTGACCCGCTCGGCATCCTCGGCCTCCACGGCGACAAACCCCTCGGCGATCACGTTGCCGAGCAGGAGGGCGGTGCGGGCACGGTCCTCGGGAGTGTGCGCCTTGCCGTTGCGAAGCTGGGCCTTCCAGTTGGGATTCCCCAGTTTATCGAGCACGATGAAGATTTCGCTCGGCACGGGAACAACCACCTCCTGGACGGCGGCGGCGGGAAAATCGGACAGGGTGATCTTCTTGGGCGGGGCGTCGGCCCGAAGCGAGACCGGAATCGCAGCCATGGCGGCAACGAAAAGGAATGCCGGAAATGCCCTCTTCAGGGAACACCCGGGAAAAATACCCTCGCCGGGAAGGGGCTCGCTGTGGAGCATGGGCGTATCGTAGTTCACACGCTGTTTCTTAAGCTCAATCTGTAATGGACCGTCAAAGATTACAACACATTCTTGAGGAGGCCTCCTCCAAGCGCCTTCTTGTCGTCGGGGACCTCATGCTGGACGAGTTCGTCTGGGGAAGCGTCGGACGCATCTCGCCGGAGGCCCCGGTGCCCGTCGTTGAGGTCCAGAGCGAGTCGAGCTACCCCGGCGGGGCGGCCAATGTGGCCAGAAATCTCAGGGAATTCACTACCTCGGTCACCATGCTGGGAATGGTTGGTGCCGATGACTCGGGAGACAAGCTTACCCGCCTTCTCCGCGAGGAGGGGATCTCCACCGACGGACTCTTCACCGACCCGGCGTTCCCGACGATCGTGAAGACCCGCATCATCGCCCAGCGCCAGCAGGTGGTCCGCGTCGACCGCGAGCGCGGCAGTGTCACGGGCTCCTCCCGCAAGGATATCGTGCAGAAGGCGCGGGAACTGATCGCCGGTTCGGATGCCGTCCTGATCGAAGATTACGGGAAGGGATTCCTCGACCAACCCTTCGTCGACGCCCTGTTGGAGGCAGCGAGAGAGAAGAAAATCCTCGTCACCTGCGACCCGAATCCGAAAAACCCGCTCGAGTGGCCCGGCATCTCGACGATCAAGCCAAACCGCTCCGAGGCGTTCGCCGCCGCGGGGATTCCCCTCACCCCTCCGATCCACCCTGTGGAGAAGGATGCCGCCCTCATGAAAGTCGGCGAGATCCTGCTTCAGCGCTGGCATGCCGGGGCCTTGCTGGTGACCCTGAGCGAGCAGGGCATGATGCTCTTCCGCAGGGATCACCCTCCCTACCACACGCCGACACGGGCACGGGAGATCTTCGATGTCTCCGGAGCCGGGGACACTTCCATCTCCCTCTACACGCTTGGAATCGCCGCGGGGGCGACGCCCGAGGAAGCGGCGGAACTGGCAAACCATGCCGCAGGAATCGTGGTTGGAAAACTTGGCACCGCCACCTGCTCCCGCGAGGAACTCGTCACAAGCTTTCTGGAACATACCGAATCATGAGCAGACGCGCGTTGCGCCCCGCCCTCTTCATCGACCGCGACGGCACCCTCATGGAGGAGGTCGACCACTGCTGTGACCCCGCGCTCGTGAGGGCCTACGAGGGAGCCTCCGAGGAGCTTTTGCGGGCCCGCTCGCTCGGTTGGGCCAACATCATCATCACCAACCAAAGCGGCATCGGCCGCGGATACTTCACGGTCGAGCAGTTCCAGTCCGTGCAGGAGGAACTGATCCGGCAACTCGGCGATGTCATCGACGGCTCCTACATGGCGCCCGATCATCCCGACACTCCGACCCCCCGCCGCAAGCCCGCCCCCGGCATGATCCTTGAGGCCGCGGCCGAGCATGGCCTCGACCTTAGCCGGTCATGGATGATCGGAGACAAGGCGATCGACATCGAGTGCGGCAGGAACGCCGGCGTCCGAACCATCCTGGTCGATACCGGCTACGGGAAGAACACGGGTGCATGCAACCCCGACCACCGGGCCCCCACCGTGACCGAGGCGATCCGCATCGCCCTCACCTCCTAGCTCCATGCCCAGGAAACCGACCGCAACCGTCGCCCTCATCATTCCCGCCCGCTGGGGATCAACGCGCTTTCCCGGAAAGTGCCTCCACCTGATCGCAGGAAAACCGCTTGTCCGCCATGTCTGGGAGCGCGCGTTGCTCGCGAAAAAAATCTCCAAGGTCATCATCGCTACGGATGACGACCGGATCGCCGAGGCTGCCCTCGACTTCGGAGCGAAAGTGATGATGACCTCCCCCTCCCATCCGAGCGGCACCGACCGGATCGCCGAGGTTGCGTCGCGCCTGCGGGGCATCACCCACTTCATCAATGTCCAGGGAGACGAGCCGCTGATCGATCCGGTGTTGATCGAGAATCTCGCGGCGGCCCTGATCCGCGATCCGAAGATCGCGATGATCACCGCCGCCACGCCCTTTTCCGAGGCGAAGGAAGCCGACGACCCGAACTGCGTGAAGGTGGTGACGGGAGTCTCCGGCGACGCCCTCTATTTCTCGCGCAGCAGAATCCCCTTCCACCGTGACGCGCGCGACAAGAAGAGCTCCGTCATGCCGCTCCTCCATCTCGGCATCTACGGCTACCGCAGGGACATTCTCGGCAAACTCGTCAAGCTCTCCCCCACCCCCTTGGAAGAGTGCGAGAAGCTCGAGCAACTCCGAGCCCTCGAGCATGGGATACCGATCCGCGTGGTCAGGACCACCCACAGAGGCATTGGAGTCGATACCCCTGCCGACGCGGCACGCGTGGAGAAGATTCTGAAAAAGAAACCTGTCAGTGCCCGGCGAGGAAGCAGCAGGAAACGATCGCCGCAAGCGCGGTGAAACCGAGCACGGCAAGCACCTCGCGCCGGAGCATCGCCGAGCCGTAGAAGGCTGCAAGTAGTCCCTTCACGACCGTGTTGGCAAGGATCGCCAGCAGGATTCCCTGCGTGGCGGTGACCGAAGCGAGAGATCCCGAGAGTGTCATCTGGGAGAGCGACAGGGTGATGGCATCGAGATCCACGAGGCCAGAAAGGCCGCTCAATGCCAGAAGCCCCGAATTGCCCAGCGTGGCGATGGTCGCCTTCACCGCCAGGATGATCAGGGCGTAGAGGGCCCCGAACTGAACGGCCACCCGGAGACGCAGGGGGTTTCCGTAGTGGGTCATATCGCCCGTTTCGCCGGCACCCGAGCCGCCGTGAAGCAGACGCCAAAGACACCAGAGCAGACCGGGAAGGGAGACAACCAGCAGGGCGGGCCAGATCGCACCAAGGGCCTTGGTGCTGACCGCGCCGACAAGAATCGCCACCCGCCAGACCATCACGGTGCAGGCCAGCAGGATGGCGAGAGCGCAGTCCCGCGACTCAACCGGCCTTTCCCTGCTCTGGCGACTCATCGCGAGTGTCGTCGCCGTGCTGGAGGCAAGCCCCCCGAGGAGTCCGGCGACTGCGATGCCGTTGCGTTGCCCCAGCATCCTCACGGCGATGTAGCCGACGAAACCGACACCCGAGACCAGCACGACCATCATCCAGACGGTGTGGGGATTGAATGCTTCGTAGGGACCGAACGCCTTGTCGGGAACCAGTGGGAGAACCACTCCCGTGACCGCCGCGAATTTCAGCGCCGAGCGGACATCCTCAAGTGTGATTCCCCGGGTGAACCGCTCAAGGGTCGGCTTCATCGCCAGCAGGATGATCATGCTGACTGCCAGCACGAGTGCCACGCGTTCCACTCCCCAGAAAACAAGACCGCCGATCAGGAAGGTGAGCATCCCGGCCGCACCGGTCGTGAACCCGGGATCACCTCCGGGGCGGTTGCGCCGCTGCAGGAAGAGGGTCAGCCAGAGCGCCATCGCCGCGAAGCCCGCGACGAAGAAGAGAGGATGGACCGCCTGGGTGAACCAGGCGCAGAGAACGCCGAAAAGAGCCCAGAGCGTGAAGGTGCGGAGCCCGGCCAGCACCTTTGCCCGGTGGTGGCGAAACTGCTCATCCCACTGCCGCTCCAGGCCGATCAGCGCGCCAAGAGAGCCGCCGACAAGCAGGCTCTTGAGCAGATGATCGGGATCGGAGGGAAACATCGGCAAAAAGGATGAAGGATGAATGAAGAAGGGTGAATCTTATCCCGAGATGATTAGGCGGCTTTGTCTGGTCTAAGACGTGGATTCATCCGTGCCGAGATCAGGAAGAGCAGGCCGACCACGATCATGAAGAGCGAGAGGAACTGCCCCCGGGTCAGGCCCGCCGTCAGCGACGTATCCGGTTCACGGAAGCATTCACCGAGGATCCGCAGCAGGGCGTAGAAAATGAAGAAGACGCCGGTCAGCACCCCGTCGGCAAGGCGCATCTTCGTTCTCAGCGTCCAGAGGAGGGCAAAGAGCAGGAGTCCCTCGAGCGAGGCCTCGACGAGTTGCGACGGATAGCGGGGGGCGATCTCGACGGCGAGCAGTTCGCGCAGCGCCGGTGAGGAGGCCGCTCCGGCAATCACCGCCTCCGGTTCCGCGAAAGCCGGGCTGATCACCGAGGTCTTTGCCATGAGGCGGTCGAGTTGTCCGGAAGGGTAGTTCAACATTTCCTTGGGAAACTGAACCGCCCAGAACACCCCGGTGACCCGACCGTAGAGTTCGCCGTTGATGAAATTCGCACAGCGGCCGAGGAAGAGGCCGACCGGCGCCACCACCACGATATTATCGCCGAGATTGCGAAAGGAGAGATGATGACGGCGCGCATACCAGAGGGTGTAGAGCGTCATGCCAATGATTCCTCCGTGGCTCGCCATTCCCCCCTCCCAGACGCGGAAGAAGACCAGCGGGTCATGGAAAAAACGGATCGGATCGTAGAAGAGCATGTATCCCAGACGCCCCCCTATCAGGATCCCGACGAGCGCCCCCATGGTGATGAAATCGGTGACCTGGTCGGGACGGAGATCGGAATACCCCTGCCGGGCGAGCCTCCGGTAAAGGAGGATCCCCGCCACAAAGCCTGCCAGGTAGGAGAGTCCGTACCAACGGATCCCGAATCCCCCGACATGGAAAAGAAAAGGACTCAGGTCATGAACATAGTAGGCCAGCAACATCTGGAACGATCCTTGCGAAGAAGCGGCGGGGGGGCAATTTCTTTGACACCACCAAAGCCGTTGCGATTATCCTTCACCACCATGCGCAAGGTTCTCACTCCCGGCATTCTCATCACCGTTGTCCTTCTTTCGCTTTGCCTGGCGGGGTGCACGACCATCGAGAACAGGCGCGACCTCTACTTCCCTCAGCGTGTCTGGGGTCCTTACACGAAGATGCTGCATCGCGGAACAGGGAAACCAAAGCCGGAAACACTGAAGCTTCCAGTGATCCCGGGATCCGGAAAAAACGTCGTTTCCCCGCAGAAATAGCCAGGGGAACGTCACCGCGTCGGGGCATAAAAAAGCCGGATCCCTTTCGGAACCCGGCTTTTGAAGTTTAGAGGCCTTTTTACTGCATTGCCGGAGTCGCGGAAGTAGCCGGCTTTTCTGAACCGGCGCGAAGCTTTTCCAGGATCGGCTCGACCGAGGGATCAGCCTTGATCATGGCGTCGTGAACGGCCTGCTTCGCGGCTTCCTCGGCGGAGCGACGGGCCTCTGGTGTGGCGGCATTCTGAACAGCCTCGCGGGCGGCACTGACTGTGGGGTCGGACTTCACCTGATCGTGAAGCGCCTTGAGTTGCCCGCGCTCGCTTTCGGTCAGGTTGGCCATGCCCGGAGGGCCATGACGGGAATCTCCCGCCTGTCCATTGTCTCCCTTATTAGCCCCCTTCTGCCCCTTCTGATCAGGTGATGGGGGTCCATCATGTTTTTCCCCCATCTTACCCATCTTTCCAGGCTTCATTTTATCAAGGATGGGAGCCACCGAGGGATCAACCGCGACCATGGCATCGTACATGGCCTTGTGAGCCGCCTCCATCTTCTGCTCGAGGGTCGGATCCTGCGCAACCACCTTGTCATGGGCGGCCTTCACCTGATCCTTTTCCTCCTTGGTAAGACCTGCCATCGGGCCCCGATCATCCCTCGGAGGCGGTGTGGCATTGGGTGATGTCTGGGCCCTGAGGGGGAGAAAAAGGAGGCCTCCGACCAGCGTGAGGATGAGTTGCTTTTTCATGATGATGGCAGGTTGAAGTATGGGTGGGTTAAGATCAAGCGGCGGGTTTTCCCGGTGGGGTCGTCAACTTGTCCAAAACAGGCTGGATCGAGGGATTGGCTTTCAGCAACAACTCGAGCTTGAGTTGGTGTTTGGCTTTGGTTGCTGCTTCACGGGCTTCCTTGGTCTGGGCATCCTCGATCGCCTGCTCGGCGGCCGCAAGTTGGGGATCATCATTGATTTTCTCATTTGCGGCCTTGAGTTGCGCCTTTTCGGCATCGGTCAGGTTCTGAAGCATGGCATCATGCTTCTCATGATCCTTCCCGCCACCGGGAGGCTTGTGATGATGTCCTGCAGGTGGGTTGGCTGGGGGTTGGGTTGGGCCGGCAGCCTGTGAAAACGCCCCAGGGAGCGTCATCAGGGAGATGCCGGCTATGGCGAGCAGTGTCAGGGGGTTGGCGTGTGTTTTCATCATAGGGAAAAACACCGCTCCCGAAAAAAAGTTGCGGACTTTTTAAGCCTCCTTACCCGAGGGGAAAACTGAGGCTCCCCGAAAGCCCTTGGAGTGAATTCCTAAAGTTTTTCAGGATCATTCAGCAAGTCGGCCACCCGCTGAAGCAGGCGCCCGGCCGCCCCGCCGTCGAGGACGCGGTGATCGAAGCTCAGAGTAAACTGCGCTTCGGTCACCGGGACAAAGGCCTTCTTTGACTCATCCCACAACGGGGTGACGCGGCCGGCTCCCATGCCGAGGAGCAAGGTCTGCTCCGGAAGCGGAATCGGTGTCGCCATGGTGAGTCCAAAGACACCGTAGTTCGTGATGGTGGCGATCGACCCCCCTGTGTCGGAACCGGGAAGACGGCGGGCCCGGGCGAGTTCGACCAGACGGTTGTAGCGCTCCACGAGATCGGCCAGCGGCGATTGATCGGCATGACGGATGACCGGAACAAGCACTCCATCCTCCGCCTCCACGGCAAAGCCGATGTCGACGGAACGCGGGTGGATCACGCGGTCACCGATGAGTCGTCCCGCCGTTGCTGGCATCTCCGAGAGACCGATGGCAAGGGCACGCAGGGCATAAAGGGCGGGACCGGCCTTGACGGTCTGCTTCCGGCGGTGGGCGAGCAGCGTATCAAGTTGGACGGGAAGGACGACGGTGGCGAGAGGACGGGTCCAACTGCGGCGCATCGCGTCGGCGACGGCAACGCGCATCGAGGAGGCGGGGGAGATGGTGTTGCGCTCGAGGTCCTGAAGGAAGCGCTCGAGATCGTCGATCGTGACACGGCCCCCGGCACCACTGCCGGCGACACCGGCCAGATCCGCGGCATGGAGACCTAGTTCCGCCATCCGGGCCTTCATGCGCGGGGAAAGGAAGCTCGCACCCCCCGCGTGGGCAGGAACTGGTAGTCCACTCACGGTCGGCTCGACCGATTTTTTCACGGATCCGGAAGATCCGGCGGCGGTCCCGGCCTCCTTTTTACGCTTCGGCTTCTCCACGGGTGGTGGAGGTGCGTCGTGGATACCTAGACGCTCGGCATCCTCGTCGCTGATCTCCAGGTATCCTAGCGTGGCGCCCACCGCGTAGCTCTCGCCGATCGCGGCGGTGAGTTCCTTAAGAATACCGCCGCAAGGGGCCGTGACACCCATCACCGCCTTGTTGGTCTCGACCTCAAGCAGGTCGGTGTCGGCCTCGACACGGTCGCCGACCGAGAAGGCCGCGCGGACGATGGTGGCCTCGGCGATCGACTCCCCGAGCTGGGGCATAATAATCGGAATGAGATTTTTGGAATCAGGTGACGGGAACATGGCGAGGGATCGGGTTGGGGAATCGGATAATTAAAGTTCCAGAAGCTGACGGAGGGAGTTGGCCACGGTGGAGGCAGTGGGGCGGTGGGTTCCCCAGAGTGCCGGATGGTAGGGGACCGGCGTCTCCTTGGCATTGAGCCGTTGCGGGGGAGCATCCAGCAATCCGAATCCTTCGGTCGCGACGCGCGCGATCACCTCGGAGGCAACTCCTCCCCAGGGCCATGCCTCGCTCACGACAAGCAGCCGTCCGGTGCGAGCCACGGAGGCCAGGATCGTATCGGTGTCGATCGGGCGTACGGTGCGCAGGTCGACCACCTCGATGTCGTAGCCGTCCTGGGAGAGTTCCTCGGCAGCGGCAAGCGACTCGTGAACCATCGCGCCGTAGGCGACCACGGTGGCATCCCTGCCGGGGCGGGTGATCCGGGCCTTGCCGAAAGGAAGCGCCACCTCGGGAAGCTTCTCCGCCTTGAGGTGGTAGTAGAGGAACTTGTGCTCGCAGAAGATGACAGGGTCATCGAGAGCAATCGCCTCGAGTAGCATCGTATAGGCATCCTCGACCGTCGCCGGCGTCATCACCACGATGCCCGGGTAGTGGGCGTAGATCGCCTCCATGCTCTGGCTGTGGAAGGGACCACTGCCGGGAGTGCCGCCGCTCGGCAGACGGACGACCAGCGGACAGGGAGTTCCGGTGCGGTAGTGGAGCGTGGCCGCCTGATTGACGATCTGGTTGAAACCGCAGGTGGAGAAATCGGCGAACTGCATCTCGACGATCGGACGCATCCCCTCCACGGCAGCGCCGATGGCGAGGCCGACCATGGCATCCTCGCTGATCGGGGAATCGAGGACGCGCCCTGGGAATTCCTTGGCCAGATTCTTGGTCGCCTTGAAGGCACCGCCGAAGCCACCGATATCCTGGCCATAGATAAAGACACGCGGATCCTCGGCAAGGGCCTTCTGCTGGGCGAGGCGGATTGCCTCGAGATAAGTGATGGAAGTGGAACCACTCATGAGTTCCCCTACCCGTCGCCGCGTCCAAGCACGGAAAAGGCATTCCAATCCTCCTCGGAGGGATCGGGAGCGGGTTCGCGAAGGACCTTGGAGGCGGTCTCATCGACCTCCTTCTCCACTTCCTTGTGCCACTCGGAGGCCTCCTTCTCGGAGAGCCACCCTTTTTCGACAAGGCTCTTGCGGGCAAGTTCGAGGCAATCCTCCCCAAGGGGCGATTTTTTCAACGCGGCCGGGATGTAGGAGGCATCGTCATGCTCGCCGTGACCGACAAGGCGCAGAAGGTCCGCCACCACGAGTTGCGGTCCCTCGCCCGCACGGGCGGCCGAGACGGCGATGCCGATTACCTCGAGGCAGTCGATCAGGTCATTGCCGACGGCGCGTCGCCCGGCAACCCCGTAAGCCGCGGCGCGCGCCATGAGATCGGCGCAGGCGAACTGACGGTCGTTCGGGGTGGAGTAGGAAAACTGGTTGTTGGCCACGACGACGACGATCGGAAGTTTCTCCACAGCGGCCATGTTCATCCCCTCATGGAAACTTCCCGTGGAAGTACCCCCCTCGCCGATGCAGGTGGCGCCGACGGCTCCCTTCTCGCCCCGGAAGCGCTTTGCCATGAGTCCGCCGCAGACGGTGGAGACCATCGCGCCAAGATGGCTGATCATGGCGTGGTACCCCTCCGAGGGGCGGCCGCGGTGGATATTGCCGTCGCGCCCGCGCATGGAGCCGAGCGAGGAACCGAGATAGGTGCGCAGGGTGTCGAGGATCGTGTCTCCGAAGGCGAGACGCCCCGCCTGATCGCGGATAAGAGGGGCATAGACATCACCCCGGCGGAGATGAACTCCCAAGGCAACGCTGAGCGCCTCCTGACCACGACCGAGAAAGACGCCACCGACGATTTTTCCCGACCGATACAGGGCGGCGAGTTTCTCCTCCAGGAGACGCGCCTCGAGCATCGTGCGGTAGGCGCGGCGGGAGATCTCCTTGGAGAGCGTGGAAACGGATCCTGCCGAGGGTTTCTCACGGACAGCCTTAGTCGTCGCTGGTGATGCCGCACGGGATGTCGCCGGAGACTTTTTGGGCACGGCGGCGGATCTCTTGCTCATCCGTAAAATCTAGGGGTTGAGACGGAAAAGATGGAGCCTTTTTATCGGTGGCCGCCAAAGAATCGAACCCTCACTTGCCGGGATACCCTTCCGGATCAGGGAAGCGAACGCCAGAGCAGGATCAGCAGGACCGCAAGCACCGCACCGAGCATCAAAAGCTGCATCCTCGCCGCGCTTTGGTCCTTTCTGGTCATCCGCTTCGGCCCCGAACGACGCAACGGTGCATGCCGCTTGTCACGGGGGCGGCCAAAGACATCATCGGTGGCGGTGGCGACCGCCCGGATACGGATCATTTCCTGCTGCTTGCGCTCCCTTGCCGCGATTTTCTGCGGAAGCTCTTCCATCTCGCGCAGTTTCTGCGCGGCCAACCGCTCGGCCTCCTCGGTCTTGCGGGTGAGTTCCGCGATCTCGCGCTCCAGACGCAGGCGATCCTCGTCGAACGGCTTCCCCCCGGATTTCGCGGGTGGCCGCGACGCGGGTTTCGACCCACGCCGTCCGGAGAAGGAAAAAAACGCCATGAAAGGGACGGAAGATTACCGCGCGGCGGTCATCAGGTGCCAGATCCAGACAAGGAGGGCGATCGATCCGAGCACCAGCAGGGGAAGAGTGAAGGCGACACCGCTGCGGAGCCAGAAGGCGAAATCCTGCTCACCGGCCTCGGCGAAGACCGAGCCAGAATCGACGGGGATTCCCGACTCCGGATCACCGAGGGGCGCGATCTTGGCGTGAGAGCGTGCGTAGGCCGAACGGGCCTCGTCCACCGTGCCGAGGGCGCGGGTGAGTTCGCGCGGCAGATCGCGGCCGTTCCAGGCCTTGGGATTGATCTCCTCGAGGTTGCGGAGATGCTCGGCGAAGGAATCCTGGATCGTGTTGAGCTGCTCGAGACGGCGCTGGGCCTCCTCGGTCTCTCGCTGAACAAGGATAATGGATCGGGAAAGTTTGTCGGCGATCTCGTTGCGGCCGCGCTCCAGATCATCCTGACGCTGGGTCAACTCCTCAAGGCGCTGCTTCTCCTTCTCGATCTGATCCTGTCGCTGGCGAAGCAGGAGGAGCTCGGACTGAGCCCGCTTGACCTGGCTTTGAAGTTCTTCTGCGGATGGGGTCTGCTCGAGATCGAGCAGTTCGTCGTTTTCTTCTTGGAATTCTGACATCACCACTACCCGTAGCGTAGTTGAGCGATTTTGACTTCAAAAATCTTCCATTAGGCGGATTTTTTTAAAGTGTAGGAATGGGAATCCCACGGCACCCCGCCCGGCGAACCCGATCTTCAACGATCGCCGAAAATCGCCGACCCGACCCGCACCAGCGTCGCCCCCTCCTCCACCGCCACCTCGTAGTCGCCGCTCATCCCCATGGAGAGCGTGTCGAGCGGCACACCCGCCTGCGCGGACAACCGGTCGCGAAGTTTCCTCAAGGAAGCGAAATAGGGACGCGACGCCTCGGCCTCGGGTGCCAGCGGCGCCATGGTCATGAACCCCTCCACCTGCAGACGCGACAGGGCAAGAAGTTGCTCCAGCCCCCGTTCCAGCGCCTCCGGCGCAAAGCCGTGCTTGCTCCCCTCCCCGGAGACATTCACCTCGAGGAGAACCCTCGGATGCAGGCCGAGATCGGCGGCGATCCTGTCGATGTCGCGGGCGATCTCCATGGAATCGACTCCGTGGATCAACTCGAAAAGCGGCAGCGCCTTGCGCACCTTGTTGGCCTGCAGGTGGCCGATGAAGTGCCAGCGCAGACGGCCCGGCAGCGAGGGGATCTTCAGGAGTGCCTCCTGCACACGGCTCTCTCCGAAGAGTTCCTGCCCCGCCGCCGCGGCCTCGCGAACCTTCTCGGCGGGATGCATCTTGGAGATCGCCAAAAGCTCAACCCCTTTGGGATCGCGACCGGAACGAACGGCGGCGGCTTGGATCCTGCCGCGGACGGCCTCAAGGTTTTCGGTCAGGGAGGGCATGGTGGAAAATTCGGAAGAGGATTGCGGCCAGCGATTTGACCTTGGGGTTTGCAGCGGAACCAAGGCAGACTCTGCCCCATGCATATCGAGGGTTTCAAGGTCTTCTGCGACCTCTGCGACACGGGCAACTTTTCCCGGGCGGCCGAGGCGAGCGGAATCACCCAGAGTGCGGTCAGCCAGCAGATCCGCGCCGTAGAGAAACGCTTCGGCGTCCCGCTCATCGACCGGAGCAACAATCACTTCACCCTCACTCCCGAGGGACTCATCTACCTTGAGGTCTGCCGCGACATCCTCGCCCGCTACGACAGCCTTGGCTCCCGGTTCCGTGTGGCCCGCGGAAAACTCGGCGGCAAACTTCGCGTGGCGAGCGTCATCAGCATCGCCCTTCACAATCTCCCCCCGATGATCAAGAAGTTCCGCAAGAACCACCCCGGCGTCGAGATCACCGTCGACTATCGCAAGGCCGAGGAAATCTACGACGCCGTGGAGGATGGCCGGGCCGACCTTGGTCTGGTCGCCTATCCGAAAGCCCGTCCCGGACTCCGCGCCATCACCTGCTGGCAGGAGAAACTTGTCCTGGTCATGCCAGCGGGCCACCCCCTCTGCGGCAAGCGCCCGATCTCGCTGGAACAACTCGAAGGGGAGCGCTTCGTCGGACTCACTCCGGACATCCCCACCCGGCAGTATCTCGACAAAATTCTCCGACAGGCGGGCGTGAAGGTCTCTCTCGTCGCGGAACTTGAGAACATCGAGACCGTGAAGGCGGCCCTCGAGGCGGAGCAGGCCGTCTCCATCATTCCCGAGACCTCCGTGCGTCAGGAGGTCAAGCAAGGGATCCTTGCCATGCGACCGATCGACGCCGAGAGGATGTGGAGGCCGATGGGTGCCGTCACCCGCAGGCCAATCCCGGAAAAGCCCTCCCTCCTTGAGTTCCTCAGCCTCCTGACACCGAGGGCCAAGGCTCTGATTCCGGTCGTCTGACCCGAGAGACCGGCACGCCGTGCGGAGATCCGCGCGTGCAACTTCCCCGTTTTCTGTCACCTTGTTGATCATGTCTCTGAAATCAGTTTCCCGGTTTTTTCTTCTGACCACTCTGGCCTTGGCACTCGTTGTGCCGAGGCTCGGCGCCCAGACGCCCGCACCGCAACCCTCACCCGAGACGGCACCTGCCGCGATGGCTATGCAGACGCCGCAAGAACTTCCCGCGCAGACCGGCGAGCGCACCTACCTCACCGCCGTCAATGTCGAGGAGCCCGTCGTCGCGATGACCTTCGACGACGGCCCGAGTGCCGTTCTCACGCCGCGACTGCTCGATATCCTCAAGCAGCGCAACATCAAGGCGACCTTCTTCGTCCTCGGACAACTGGTTCAGGAGCATCCCGAAATCGTCGCCCGCGCGGTCGCCGAGGGACACGAGATCGCCAACCACAGCTGGGACCACAAGGCCCTGAACAAACTCGGCGAGGGAGGTCTCCAGCACGAACTGGCCGACACTTCCGCGGAGATCACGAAAGCCACGGGCAAGCCGGTCACCCTCATGCGCCCGCCCTACGGCGCTACCAATCCGCGCCTGAACCGAGCGATCGAGAAGGAATATGGCATGAAAGTCATCCTCTGGTCGGTCGATCCCTTAGACTGGAAGCGCCCCGGCCCTCAGGTCGTGGAGCAGCGGATCCTGGCGGGAGCCAAACCCGGCGCGATCATTCTCTCGCATGACATCCATCCGGGAACCATCGATGCGATGCCCGCGACACTCGATGCCCTGACTGCAAAGGGCTACAAATTCGTGACCGTCTCCGAACTCCTCGCCATGGAGAGCAAAAAACCGGCTCCCGCACCTGCCGCGACGCCGGCACCCGCCGCGCAGAAGAGCACCAAGTCGAAGAAGGTTTCTTAAACCGCAGCGGAGAGAACCTTCTTCAGGATCGCCAGCGCCTCATCGGCCTCGGCCTTCGTGATGTTGAGCGGCGGGAGCAACCGGATCGTCCTCTCTCCGGAAGGAATCACCAGCAGCCCCTCCTTCATCAGTTCCTTGGTCGCCCGGATGGAGGGCGCACCCTCCCCTCCGAAGGACAAGGGAAGATCGTTCAGTTCGATTCCGATCATGAGTCCCACACCCCGCACGAGATTGATCGCGGGGAGGTGCATCGCATCGAGCGATTCCTTAAGATAATGCCCAAGGCTCCGCGCATTGCCGAGTAGACCCTCATCAGCAATCGCCTTGAGCACCGTGAGTCCGGCGATGGCGGCAAGGGGATTGCCGCCGTAGGTCGTACCGTGGGTGCCGGGACCAAGCAGATCGCAGAGCCGCCCCCTCTCTTTCCCCTCGGCATCGGGTCCGGCACTCCGGATTCCCGCCCAGAAGGCACCGAGAGGAAATCCATTGGCGATCCCCTTGGCCCAGCTCGCGGCATCGGGCTCGATATCGTTCGGGACGATTGTCCTCCAGGCACACCAGTCACCGGTCCGTCCGAAGCCGCACTGCACCTCGTCGAACATCAGCAGGAGATCGTGCCTGTCACAGAGGGCCCTCACACCCTTGAGGAATTCCGGGGTCGCGGGATTAATGCCACCCTCGCCTTGAACCGGCTCAAGCAGGATCGCCACGGTCTTCGGGGTGATCGCCGCCTCCACCGCCGCAAGGTCGTTGAACGGGACATGGACGAATCCCTCCACCAAGGGAGCGAATCCGGTCTTTACCTTCTCCTGACCCGTGGCACTGATGCCGCCGAGCGTCCGGCCGTGGAAAGAGTTGGTAAAGGTAATGATCTCGGGCCGCCCCGTGGGAGCACCGAATTTCCGGGCCAGCTTGTAGAGCCCCTCGTTCGCCTCCGCGCCGCTGTTGCAGAAGAAAACTTTTCCACCCAGACCAAGCAGATCGACGATCAGCTTGGCCAACTCACCCTGCGGCCGCGTGAGGTAAAGGTTCGATGTGTGGACAAGCTTGGCAGCCTGATCGGCGATCGCCTTGGAGAGCCTCGGATGGCAGTGACCGAGCGAGCAGACGGCAATCCCGGCCCCGAAGTCGAGGTATCCCTTCCCGGCTTCATCCCAAAGCCGCGCCCCCTCGCCCCTTGCCAGGGCAAGGTCGAACCGGCCGTAGGTCGGCATCACGAAATCCCGGTAGAGATCGGCAGTGGAAGGAATGGTCATTGTGAAAAGAGAGGCAGAAAGAGAATTAATAGGGAACTCAGGAACTCAGGAAGAGGAGAAATTCAGCATGGATGGATCACCTTCGGAAAATCATCTTTGCATTCTTTTTCCTGAGTTCCTGAGTTCCACATTTAAGCAATCAGGTTTTTGAATTCCGCCTCATTCAAAATTTTGACACCGAGTTTTTCGGCTTTGGTGAGCTTACTCCCGGCTTCGTCTCCGGCGAGGAGATAGGTTGTCTTGGCGCTGACCGATCCGGAGACCTTGCCCCCCTTGTCACGGATCATCTCGGCCGCTTCCTCGCGTGGGATGGAGAGCGTCCCGGTCAGCACCCAGATGGTTCCCTTGAGAGGGCCCTCGGCGGCTGGCGCGGATTCCTTGGGATCACGCTCGCCGAAATTCAACCCCGCCGCCCGGAGTTTCCCGAGAAGTTTTGCCACCTCCGGATCACGGAACCATCCGTGGATCGTCGAGGCCATGATCTCCCCGATCTCCTCGACGGCACAGAGTTCCTCCGCCGAGGCGGCGGAAAGTCGGTCGATCGTCCCGAATGAAGATGCCAGGGTACGCGCCACAGTCACCCCAATATGGGGAATGCCAAGCGCAGCAAGGAGACGCCAGAGCGGTTGCTGTTTGCTGGCCTCAATCGCGGCAAGGAGATTGGTCACGCTTTTCTCCCCCATCCTCTCGAGCGGGAGGAGTTGTTCCGCGCGGAGATCGTAGAGGCCGGCGACATCGTGGAGCAGTCCGGCCTCGCAGAGTTGCGCGACCACCGCCTCGCCGAGACCCGCGATGTCCATGGAGGAGCGGCTTGCGAAATACTCGATCCGGCGGCGCACCTGCGCGGCGCAACCGGGATTGGCACACCGCACCGCCACCTCGCCCTCGGTGCGGCTCACCGGAGCGTGGCAGACAGGGCAGTGCTTCGGCATGTGAAAGACCTTTTCCGACCCGTCGCGATCGGCCGTCAGGATCGCGACCACCGCGGGAATGACATCCCCGGCCTTCTCGACCAGCACTCGGTCGCCGATCCGCAGATCCTTTCGGGCGATCTCCTCCTCGTTGTGAAGGGTCGCGCGTGAGACGGTGCTCCCGGCAACCAAAACCGGTTCCAGTTCCGCTACCGGCGTGAGGACACCGCTACGGCCAACTTGGATGGTGATGTCGAGTAGTCGGGTCTTCGCCCGCTCCGGTTCGTACTTATAGGCGATCGCCCACCGGGGAGCCTTGCTGGTGGAACCGAGACGCGCGTGCTGGGCAATACGGTCGACCTTGATGACGGCACCATCGGTCTCGAAGGCAAAGTCCCGGCGGATCTCGCCGAGTTCACGGATCGCCTCCATCACCTCACCGGCATTGAGGGCGAGCCAATGGCGCGGGTTGACGGGCAATCCCCACGCCTTCAGCTGGCCGAAAAACTCCTCCATCCGCTCCGGGAGCGCTGACTCATGCTCCACCTTTCCGTAACCATAGAACACCGCCGAAAGCTTGCGCTCGGCGACGATGTTGGGATCGAGTTGCTTGAGCGTTCCGGCGGCGGCGTTGCGTGGATTGGCGAAGGTGGGGAGCCCCTGCTCGTCGCGCTCGGCATTGATACGGGCAAAGGTCTCCTTCGGAAGATAGATCTCCCCCCTCACCTCCAGTGTGTCAGGAACCGACTTCCCGTGGAGTTTCGCGGGGATGCAGGCAATCGTGCGGATGTTGCGAGTCACCTCGTCACCCATCGTCCCGTCGCCACGGGTCGCGGCGCGGACCAGATGGCCTTTTTCGTAAAGAAGGGCGATCGCCACCCCGTCGACCTTGGGCTCAATCGTCATCGGAATCTTCTCGCCTGGCAGGAGGCGCTGGAGCCGATCCACGAAATCGGTGATCTCCCCGGCCGAGTAGGTATTATCAAGACTCTGCATCGGGACCAGATGCCTCACCTGCTCAAAGGCTCCCTGTGGTCTCCCCCCGACCTTCTGCGTAGGGGAGTCGGGAGCGATTAACTTCGGATGGGCCCTCTCCAGATCAACCAACTCCCTGTACAGGGCGTCATAATCCCGGTCTGAGATCTCCGGCTTCGCCTGCTCATAGTAGAGCCGGTCGTGATGGGCGATCCGGCGGCGTAGTTCCGCAATCCTCGGCTCGGCAGATCCTGAATCAGAACCAGCCTGCCCGGCCATTGTGAAAAGATCATCCGTGGTCATCAAGTGATGGTCACTTTTTATCCGTAAACGGGGCTTGGTGGCGATCTTTGAGCACCGGGAAGGACCAAAAAGGCTTCAATTACGGCCGTGTCTCAAAAAGAAAGGCCAGCAGGAGTTGGCATGGCCTGTGCTTTGACCAATGAGGTTTGTGGTTGCAGCCCGGTCGTTACATTTTCGAGGTCTCGGGGGGGACTCGGAACTCCGGCCGGGCTGCTCTTTTATCACCCGATCCTTTTTTTAGGAGACTCGGAGAAGTTGGGTTATCGTACCCGTCTGATGACCACCATCCCTCAAAGCATCCGGGAGCGGCTTGGAGAGGAGCGGACGCGGCGGCGCCTCCAGCTTCAGGATCGGCTTGTACGGCGGAAAATCGCGCAGGGACTCGGCCCCTTTTCCTTGGAGCGATTCTTTTCGGTGAATGCCTGCGTCGGAGCCCTGATTGCAGCCGCAGGTTTCAAGGAGCGGGGATTGCGTAACATCCTTGATCTACGCGTCGAGGAGCACGAGGTGGTGCTCCCGGGACTGCCGAAGCCTTTCGAGGGATTCCGCCTACTCCACCTTGCCGACCTCCACTGCGACCTCGATCTCCGCATGATGGAGCGGATCGGTGAAGCGGTGGCCGGCATCCCTCACGATGCCGTTGTCCTGACCGGCGATTACCACAACGATGTCCGCCGTCCGTTCGACCGCTCGGTCGGGGAAATGCGGCGGCTCATTCCTGCCCTCCAGCCCTTCCGCTTCGCCGTTCTGGGCAACCACGACTTTCTTGAGAAGGTCGCTCCGCTTGAGGAGGCGGGACTTCCGATCCTCCTGAATGAGGCCGCTCCCATCGAGCGTCAAGGAACGCGGATCTGGATCTGCGGGATCGACGACCCCCACTTCTTCCGGACACACGACCTGGTCGCGGCACGAGCCGGGATTCCAGAGGGGGAGATCTCCGTCCTGCTCTCCCACTCGCCGGAGACCTACCGCGAGGCGGCCACCCATGGCTACGATCTTCATCTCAGCGGCCACACCCACGGGGGGCAGATCTGCGCCCCAGGCGGCATCCCCATCTACCGGAACGCCCCCGGTTGCCGACGGGAGCATCTCGCCGGATCGTGGCACGAGGGGAAGATGATCGGCTACACCTCGCGCGGCACCGGTTCGGCGGGGGTCGCCGCACGCTTTCATTGCCCACCGGAGATCACCGTGCATATCCTGCAATCCCTTCCTCTTTCCTGAACACTCCGTCCCAATTAACCCTTTGAACACCTCGACACTTCTCCGGATCGGCGTTGCCTGCGCGCTGCTTCTTCACCCCGTGTGCCGCCTCACAGCGCAGGATATTCCTCCACCTCAGAACAAACCCGCACTCCTGCAGGAACTCGACAAGATCGCCTCCGGATCCGATGCCCTCACACAGAAGCGCCGCGCCGAGGCCATCTCCCGACTACAGACGGGAAGCTCCTCGGGGAGCGCCGCTGTGGAGCTTTATGTCAGCGCGATGGAGAATACCAAGTACCGTGACAACCATCAGGATTTCATCGACTGGCGTCAAAAAAAACAGAATGAACTTCATCACACCTCCTTCCAGAACGCCGCACAACTCCAACTCCGTTATATCCTTCTCGGCCTTCAGCGCTCCACACAGAAAACGGCTCTGATGCAAGTTCCGGAGTTTTTGGAATACCTGAACTCTCTCGCGAGCCTCCATTTTCTGGAAGAGGGCTTCACCCCGACCCGCACCCAAAAAGGGGCAAGGGGAGCCGTGCAGGCGCCATCACCCCCATCCGACAAAGTGATTCCCGAGGCCTTGTCGCTGATCAGGCAACCGGCGACCAAATCCTCCGTTGTGGAATGGCTCCAGATCGACGATCTCCTTCCCGGAAAGGATTTCGAGTCCTCGGCTGGAAACTTTGAAGGTATCCTCGAAAAGAACGTGAAGACACCTCTTCGCGGAACCAACGATACCCGCCTTCCCGGTGCCTGGGACTTCCAGATCACCACCGAGGCGGCCGTCGCGAATGCGGCGAACTCCCAACAGCAGACTGAGACCTTCCGTAACGAGCGACTCCCTGAACTCATTTTCGGAAAACTCAAGGACACCGCCGCGATCGGCCAACCCAACCGCGCCCTCACGGAAATGATGACCCTGATCCGAACCTACCCCTCGAATTCCTCCGTGGATGTTTGGATCACGACCGCACGCGGCCTGCTGACCAACCGCCCCGCGGCACCAACTCCTGCCGCAACGCCTCAGCCCGCGACCACCAATGCCCCGGCCACTCCGGCTACAGAGACTCCATCCGCAACCCCTTCAGCCCCCTCGACAAACTCTCCGGTCGCCCCGTAGGGGACAACACAGCAAAACCGTCCGGCTATTTCGAGGGTGCTTGTTGTCTGGCGGCTCTCCCGAGCCAGCCATCCGAGCAAAAGCTCGGACTGCCTCCGGCATGACTAAGCTGCCTTCCCAGGCACCTTTTCCCCCCTGATCAGATCATCCCAGGTCTGTCGCTCGCGGACGACGGTCGCCCGGCCACCCTCCACCAGCACCTCGGGGAGGAGCGGACGGGCGTTGTAGGTCGAGGCCATGACGAAGCCGTAGGCACCGGAGCTCATTAGTGCGATCCGGTCGCCGGGTAAGAGCACGGGGATCTCGCGATCCTGCGCGAAGAAGTCTCCGCTCTCGCAGACGGGACCCACGACATCGACCTTTTCCAAGGTCGCGTCCTTGGGCTGACGCAGCGGCTCGATCTCATGGTGTCCCTCGTAGAGGGCGGGGCGGATCAGGTCATTCATGCCGGCGTCGACGATCACGAAGTTCTTCGTCGGGGTCGACTTGCGGTAGAGCACGGAGGTGAGCAGGACACCGGCGTTGCCGACGATGAAGCGGCCCGGCTCGAAGAGGATGCGCAGACCGAGAGCCTTGAGCGGCTCGATCACCTCGGCGGCATAGGCCTCGGGGGCCAAACGCTCGACACCTTCCTCACCGCTTCCCTTCCACCAGGCGGCATCACCGCTGGCAAGGGCACCCCGGTAGACAATCCCGACCCCGCCGCCGACGCTGAAGAACTCCAGCCCGTGCTTCCCCTTCAGCTCCAGGACGAGCGGGGTCAGCTTGCGGACGGCCTCCGCGAAGGGAGGTGCTTTCAGGATCTGGGAGCCGATGTGGGTCTGAAGCCCGCGAATCCTTATGTGAGGAAGCGTGGCGGCGCGCTCGTAGACGGCGGCGGCGCGGTCGAGGCCGATGCCGAACTTGTTCTTGCTCTTGCCGGTGGAGATGTACTTGTGGGTCGGCGCATCGACATCGGGGTTCACCCGGACGGCGATCGGGGCGACGAGTCCCGCCTTCCCGGCCACCTCGTTGATCCGCTCAAGCTCCTCCTCCGACTCGACATTGAAGCTGTAGATCCCCTGACGCAGGGCAAAGTCGATATCACCCGCCGTCTTGCCGACTCCGGCGAAGGTGCAGCGGTCGGCGCGGCCTCCCGCCTTGAGCACCCGGAAGAGCTCCCCGCCCGAGACGATGTCGAATCCGGCCCCCTCCTTGGCGAGCAGGTTCAGGACGGAGAGGTTGCTATTCGCCTTCATGGCGTAGCAGATCATCCGGTCACCGAGCGGCGCGAGGGCGGCATCAAGACGGCGGAAGTTGCTGCGGATCGTCTCCGAGGAATAGACATAGGCGGGAGTCCCCACCTGATCGGCCACGGTTGCCAGATCCACCCCCTCGCACTTCAGCGAGCCATCGTCGTAACGGAAAGAATGCATCCGGAGATTAAAAACCTGAAACTGGAAACCTGAAACCTGAAAAAAGACCTCGCCACCAATTCTTTCACCCAGCCTTCCCTTCCCCCTCTCTCTGAGGCACTTGCGATCCGTGTCGAAAATGGTGCATTTTTTCTGTTGTGAAAGATGTGAATAACCTGTGAATATCCGCACATCTTGATTCGAACCCGTCGCCACTGCGATTCGGTGCTATTTGAAACTCCGGCAGGGATCACCGGTGCCGGTTCCTCGTCTTCACGGCTTGCGGCTTCGCCCTCCGTGTTCCCCTTTTGGCCTCTCCCTTGGGGAGGTTCGTTTAAGGAAGCGCTAGCGCTTCCTTTGAGTCATCCCAACATCACCACCTGACCCACACCATGCATCGAACCGCCCCGCTCGAGACCTCCGAGGAACAAAACCTCTTCTTTCCAACCCCCTCGAGGTCGAACCGGAGCGCGGTTGCCGGTCAAGTGAAGAACTTCGTGCTCGATACCAACGTCCTCCTGCACGACCCGCATTGCCTCAACCAGTTCGACAACAACCACCTCTTCATCCCCGTCGAGGTTCTCTGCGAGCTGGACCGCTTCAAGAACGAGCAGACCGAGCGCGGCGCGAATGCCCGCACCGTCCACCGCTTCCTCACTCAGATCTTCGACCACGAGACCAAGAAGGTCACCCGCGGCGTGAAGACCGCCGGAGGCGGCTCCGTCCGCATCTTCATGAACGACGCCCTGCGGAAGGAGAAGCCCTCCCCCGCCATGCGTCGCTTCGCGAAGATCTTCCCCGACCGCGAGCCGGTCGATCATAAGATCATGGCGGCCTGCCTCGCCGTTCAGGAAAAGGAGGCGGGCACACCCTGCATCCTGGTCACCAAGGATCTGAACATGCAGTTGAAGGCGATGGCCCTCGGCATCACCTGCCAGGACTACCTCAACGACAAGGTCTCCGCAGAGGATGCCGAGGAGGGTGAGATCCGCCGCATCATCGTCGAGGCCCACGAGCTCCAGCGCTTCGGCAGCTCGCAGAGCATCGACCTCGAGGAGAGCCGCACCGGGGAGTTGGAAATCAACGAGTATGTCCTCCTCGCCGCCTCCGAGCAGAAGCTCATGCCCGCCCGTCACATGGGAGGCGGACACTTCCAGCGGCTGAAGGTTCCCACGACCCTCCAGATGCCGCGCGGCATCGAGCTACGCCCCGCGAACCTCGGCCAGCTCTGCTTCCTCGACGCCCTCCTCGATCCCGAGATTTCCCTCATCACCTGCTACGGCCAGGCCGGCACCGGCAAGACCCTCACCGCCGTCGGCGCGGGACTCTACCTTACCGGCCAGAAATCCTACAACGGCATGACCGTCAGCCGCCCAGTGGTCGCCATGGGAGACACCCTCGGATTCCTCCCCGGCACCCTTGAGGAGAAGCTCCACCCCTGGCTCCAGTCGATCTACGACGCCTTCGAGGTGCTCCTCCCCACCAATCCTCAGCGCGGTGAGAATGGCCAGCATGCCTCCGAGCGCAAGAAGCAGAAGAAGCAGGCCCAGCAACAGCAGGATCACGCCGGAGCTCCCGGCCAGCAAAAGCCGCTCAAACCCTACGAGCAACTGATGCAGCGCGGCCTCCTCGAGATCGAGGCGCTCTGCTACATCCGCGGTCGCTCCATCCCGAACCGCTTCTTCGTCCTCGACGAGGCCCAGCAACTCACCCCCCTCGAGGCCAAGACCGTGGTCACCCGCATGTCACAGGGATCGAAGCTCGTCATGGTCGGCGACCCCGCCCAGATCGACAATCCCTACGTCGACCGCCGCTCCAACGGCCTCGTCCATACCCGCAACAAAATGCGAGGCAACAAGCTCACCGCCCACATCTCGCTCACCAAGGGAGAGCGGAGCCCCCTAGCTGAGTTGGGTGCTCAGTTGATGTAGAAGGGGGAAGTTTTTAATATGGAACTCAGGAACTCAGGAAACGGAAAGGGCGTGGGTACCCGGAGGGGACAGAAATAAGCCTTTCCCAGATAGCTTCTGGGGGGGGTATTTAGGAACAACTACATCATCCTCAAAAGGATAGCAAAAGCTCGGACCGATGAACCCGCCGACAAACACGGCTATTCTGCAGCCTAGTAACTGCTAGGGGGGTAATAGATGCCATGAAGATTTCTACATTCATTATTCTGGGCGTGATTCTACTACGTCCACAGTTCACCTCTGCCGAATCTACCCCCGCATCGTTCGCCTATGTCCTCCAGGCTGACTCATTTGCCAAGTCGAAAACCGCCGCCGTGGATCAACTTGCGACGTCCGGGCGTGACTGGATTGTGCTCGATGCAACTTTCGGGGGGGACACAGTGTGGGAACGAGCGGACATAGACGCGATCCGTAACGGGCGCGCGAACCGGAAAGTGGTCGCCTATATTTCCATAGGAGAGGCGGAGGATTACCGCCCTTACTGGCACAAGGAATGGGGCAGCAATAGGAATCTCACGGCCTCCGCGCCAGCGTGGCTTGGCGTGGAGAACCCAGAGTGGAAAGGCAACTATCGCGTGAAGTATTGGAATGCCGAGTGGGAGAAGCTCGTGCTGGCCTCGATTGACGACGCAATGGAGCGCGGCTTTGACGGTGTGTATCTCGACATAGTGGACGGCTTCGAGACTTTCGAGCAGGAGGGGAAGGAGTTCATTGAAGACCGCGTGAACCCCGAGACGCATCAGAGCTATCGGCGCGATATGGTTGACTGGGTAAAGGCGATCGCTGCCCGCGTGCGCGCTAAAAATCCCGCATCGCTTGTGATACCGCAGAACGGCTCGCAACTTGTCGAACACCCGGACTTCCTTGAAATCATCAGCGCCATCAGCATTGAAGACCTTTTCACTAACGGTAACAAGATCCAGCCCAAGTCGCATACGAACGAAGTGCTCGACGACCTGAGAAAGATTGCGTCGGCAAATAAACCAGCGTTACTCGTCGAGTATCCAAAGTTGCAGGAGCGGCAGGCGTTGACTAAGAAACTGGCTGTTGAAAACGGACTCGTCTGGTTGATCACGGATCGTCAACTCAAGACGCTTGGAGAATCCGGGAAGTGAGTCATTAGTTTCCTCACAACCATGCTCTGAAGCAAGCGACCTCGGGCTCCGATCGTCGTGGCCCATGTCTACCTTCGTTAAGTCAGGGTTGTTTGTTGTGGAAGATTCCTACTACAAATCGGATGCGTAGCAATATGGTTGGGTCTGATTAATCTCGTCTCTTAGCCCTTTTATTCCAACGTTCCCTTGGTGACTCCCAACTGGGTCTGTGCCCGGAGCGAGCGCCACAGATCGGCACCTTCGGTCTTGCCGCTCAGGAGCGCTTGGTAGGCGCGGAGGATGTTGCCTGTCTGTTCGGCATCCTCTTCCAAGAGCTCGACTCGGAAGTTACGGAGACCGGCGGCACGGAGTTCCTTGAAATATCCGGCGCCTGTCTGGGCGACGGCGTTGAAGAGGGTGTTCCGGCAACCGACATCGGCGCGGAGGGGATGTTTCATTCCGACACGGTCGCGCAGGTGGACACGATGAGCCTCACAGGGACGACCGCAGTCGGTGTGATCCTTGCCTTCGGAAAGGAAGGCGGCGAAGACGCAGTGCTCCATGTGAAACATCGGCATGTGCTGATGGATCGTGAGCTCGAACCATTCAGGAGGAGCGGACTCCAGAAGATCAAGTACCTGGGCCACATTCAGGTCGTAGCTGACAGTCGCCCGCTGTAATCCCTGATTCATGAAGAACTGTGCGGTCAGGGGGTTCGCCACATTCAGTGAGAAATCCCCGACCGTCGTTAGGCCGCTCCCGGCAAAGTGGGTGATGGCACCGAGATTCCTGATCAGGACACCGTCCGGTTCGGCATTCTCGATTAACTTGAAGAATCCCTCCTCGGTTGCTTTCTGGATACGGGGGGTGGCAAGCAGGATGCGTGAGTTCCCTCGCTCCCGGACGAGCACCACGGCCTCCTTGTAACGCCGGATATCCTCGAAGTCGGCGTAGAGTTCGCTGATCCCGGCATCGAGCGCCGCGCTGATCTGCTCCATCGAGCGGCAGAGCACACGCAGGGAGGGTTCGACCGGAGCCTCAGCGGGAATGGGCAATCCTTCCTGCGATTGCTTGAAGAGGGTTCTCCAGTTGACCCACTCCTCCGGGCGTTTGTGCTCGGAGGCGACAACCAGTTTCTCCAGTAGCTCACGGCGCATCCTGTTGATCTCCCCGATGGGAAGAATCACCTCCCCCTGGAGTTCAAGCGTCAGATCGCGGAGTGATAGTCCTGAGTCGGCAGTCTTCTCGAGCTGGGCGCGGAGTTTTTCCTCCGTGAGCGGAGCCTTGATGGCCGTTTCCAAAGGAATCAGCGAGACCACGGCGACCTCACCGGAACGCATGACGAGGGGCTCCCCCGCCTTTCCCGAGAGAGTCACATCGAAGGGATGCAGGTTTCTTGCCTCGATGCGGCTGCCGTACGATTGGCGGAGGCGTTTGTCCAACTCCGGATCATCAGTCTTCCAGATCCGGTCCCCCGCCTTGAGTCGGCTTGTGTCCAGATGGCCGTGGCGGAAGTAATGTCGGTTCTCCCGGATCTCGTAGATACGCCCACCCTGCTCCTGATCGGTGTCGGATCCAGTGTCGAAGACGATGCCGTCACCCGGCTTGAGCGGGGCCTGAGAGTCAAAGGCAATGAAGTCGGGGCCGACTCCGGCGATGGTTCCGAGAAAGGCGCCGCGTTTTTTCCCGAAGCGGGCATGGACCAACTCCTGATGGTTCACCCCGTGCATCCATCCGGAGTAGAGCCCGCGGGAGAAGGTCATTTCGAGCTGGTAGCGATCCTCCTCACTCGCCTCCCGGGGCTGACCGGCCAGAGCGGCGTCGATCGCCTTTCTGTAAACCTGACAGACGGCCGCCACATACTCGGGAGCCTTCAGCCGCCCCTCGATCTTGAAGCTCGTGACACCCGAGGCGATGAGTTCGGGAATGTCGTTTACCGCCGCAAGATCCTGGGGAGAGAGGAGGTAGCGTTTGTCGCCGAGATCCCGCAGTGCCCCGTCCACGACCAGCTCGTAAGGCATGCGGCAAGCTTGGGCACATTCACCCCGGTTGGCACTCCGCTGACCAAGCGACTCGCTGGTGAGGCACTGGCCGGAGTAGGCCACGCAGAGTGCCCCGTGTACAAAGACCTCCAGCGGCATCCGCTCCGTGTCGAAGCGGGAAAGCTCACGAAGCGAGAGTTCGCGCGCCAGCACCGAGCGGGTAATTCCGAGACCCCGAGCCACCTCGACACCCTGCGGCGAGGTTAGGGTCATCTGGGTCGAGGCATGGATCGGAAGCTCCGGAACGATCGTTCCGGCAAGCCGGACCAAGCCGATATCCTGAACGATCAGGGCATCGACGCCGGAGCGATTCAGTAAGCGCAGATACTCGGCCGCGTCATCCAGCTCTCCCGTGAAGACGAGGGTATTTAGCGTCACATAGGCCTTCACCCCGTGGCGGTGACAGAAACTCACGACCTCCGGAAGCTCCTCCTCGGTGAAGTTATCGGCGCGAAGGCGTGCATTGAACCGGGGGAGACCGAAGAAAACCGCATCGGCCCCGTTGGCGACTGCCGCCTTCAGGCAATCCCACCCTCCGGCAGGGGCGAGAAGTTCGGGACGTAATGAAGGCATACGAATAATAATATGGAACTCAGGAACTCAGGAAAGGATCCAACAACCCCTTTCATCCATCTCTGCGCTTCTGCGTCTCTGCGCGATCATTTGGGCATCACCCGCCTGCGGCGACTTTCATCATTTCTAGGCGGTCTCCCTCCATCAGGGTGACGGCGGCCCACTCGGAGCGATGCAGGGCTTTGCCGTTGTGTTCCACGAGCATCAGGGGGGCGGGGAGAGAGAGTTCCGAGAGCATCCCCTCCACCGATGCGGAGGCCACCTCTTTGGATTCGCCGTTGATGGTAAGTAGGGGCATGGATCAGAAAGGCAAAATGATAAATGTAGAATGGAAAAAGATTCCTAGCAGACAATCACTTCGGGAGCAGCTCCCTCTCTTTTTTCATTTTTCATTTTTCCTTCATCATTTCCTAGGATCGCGCTGTCCCAATCTTTCCAGACGGGCTCAAAGCCCTTGGAGCGAAGCATCGCCGCAACCTCAAGTGGAGTGCGGTCGTCACTGATGGCGAACTGCTCGGTCGCCGAGGTCGACCCGCACGTCGTCGCCGGAATGGAGACCTCGATCTTCCTTCCGTTCACGGTCTGGTGAAGCTGATCCGAACCCTGTCCCGTGTAGCCGCCCGGTTCCGTGTGGCTTCCCGCACTCATCATGGTCACGCCGAGGGGGGCGAGGGCGTCACGCAGGATTGCTGGCTCCCTCGTGCTGAGGACAATCCCGATTTGGGGGAAGGTAAGGCGCAGGGCGCAGAGAAGCTGGGTCAGATCCCGATCCTCGAAGGGGTGGGTCGGCTCGAAGGATCCGGCGGCAGGACGAAGCCTCGGCAGGCTCACGGTGATCTGAGAGGTCCAGCACACGCGCTGGAGGTGAAAAAGATGTGCCGCGAGAGCCGTTGCCTCCCCTCGCCAATCGGCAAGACCGAAGAGAACGCCGATCCCGAGCCTGCGGAATCCCGCGGCATGGGCTCGCTCAGGGGCATCGAGACGCCAGTCATAGTCTTTCTTGGGGCCAGCCGTGTGAAGCTCGCGGTAGGCATCGCGGTCGTAGGTCTCCTGGTAGACAACGAGACCCTCGGCTCCAGCCTCGACCATCGGCATGTATTCCTCCGTCTCCATCGGGGCCACCTCGAGGGAAATGCTGGGGATCTCGCGGGTCAGGCGCTCCAGGCACTGCTTGAGATAACCGCCGGAGACGAACTTCGGATGTTCTCCGGCGACGAGCAGGATGTTCCTAAACCCTTCCGCCGCGAGATGCCTCGCCTCGGCCGCCACCTGCTCGAGCTCGAGGGTGACGCGGAGGATCGCATTATCGCGGGAGAACCCGCAATACGCGCAATTATTCACGCACTCGTTGGAGAGGTAAAGCGGTGCAAACATCCTCATCGTCCTCCCGAAGTGCTTGCGCGTCAGCATCACGGAACGGCGCGCCATCCCCTCAAGCGTGGCATCACTGCACGGCTCGATCAACCGCTGAAAAGCGGCAATCTCCGCAGAGGGAGAGGATAACGCGGAATCAATCTGTTTTGAGAAACCCATGAAGTGGAAATTATGAAGGATGAGGGATGAAGTATGAAGAAGAACCCGAGGACTACTTCAACTGGGACTCCCTCAGACACTTTTCATCATTCATCCTTCTGATTTCATACTTTCCCCCGCCGCCATGCGGCCGAGTTCTTCCATTTCGGCTTCGGTGGGAGACCTTCCCTCGCCACGGCAGGAGGTATCGAGATCCGCCACGCGGGAGACGCGGCCGTTCTTCCAGACCAGCGACTCAGGGAAGCAGGGTCCCACCTTGAGCGGGTCGCTCCAGAGATGGATGGCAAGGGTCCTGGAGGGATACAGCGCGGCGGCCAGATGCATCGGCCCACTGTCAGAACTAACCACGAAGGAGGCACCGCGGAGGATCGCAGTGAGCTCCAAAAGGTCGGTGCGGTTGCTCCAGTCCTCCAGATTCGGCGGCAGTCCCCCGGGGACATTTCCTCTGCCCACGACAACAACACGGCAATCCGAGGCGCCACGCGCAAAGGCACGGATCATCGCTCCATTGAGGCTCTTCCCCTCCCCACGGGCAAAGGGATGAAGCACCGCGTAGGGCGCGGCGGTGTTGAAGCCTTCCGGCAACTTACCCGCGGGCAACACAAACTCAGGCCTCTCCACTTTCGGGATGCCGAGAACCTCCAGAGCCCCGAGGTAGCGGGTCACCGCGTGGGCGTCATTATCGACCAAAGCACGCTCTCCATGCAGGAACCTTGCCCCCTCCCGGGCATCCGAAAGGCCGACGACCCGGGTGGCTCCGGAGACACGCGAGAAGAGGGCGCTCCGGAGCAGACCCTGCAGGTCGATCGCGAGATCGGGCCTCCAGTCACGGAGTGTTCCGAGCCATGCGACCGAGCGAATCCAACCGGAAGGACCCCGGAACTTGTCACGGGGGAAGAGGATGGTTCCGAAAACACCGGGATGCCCCTCGACGAGGGAGCGCCATGCCGGCTGGATGAGCCAGCAAAGCTCGGCCTCCGGCCAGTGACGGTGGATTGCGGAGACCACGGGAAGGGCATGGATGACATCGCCTAGGGAACTCGGCTTCACCAGAAGAATGCGTCGAGGGATGGTCATGCCGTGGGAATCACTCACCCTTGGAGAGGCGTGCCGCCAAGCTTTCCGGAAGACCGGCGGAACGAATGGCGGCGGCCGCCGCCCCGATATCGTACGGGACGCGGCGAAGCCAAAGCCCCCGGCTCTCCTCGTCGTGGATCATGTAGACCGCCCGGGGATCGCCGTCACGGGGTTGGCCGACGGAACCGGCATTGATCAGGAGTTTCCGTTGGGGAGGGAGTTGGACACCCTCTTCTTCGTTCTCAAACAGAAGGAACTCCCCCACCCCTTTCTCAAAAGCCTTCACCATGTGGGTGTGGCCGATGAAGCAGACCGGCGTTCTTTGGCAGGCCAGACTCATCTCGGCATCGGCGTTGGTGCGGACATATCCCCACGAGAGGGGGGAGTCGAGCGTGGCGTGGACAAGCGTGGTGTTACGGATCTGACGCTGGTGACGGAGAGCCCCAAGCCACTCCTTCTCACCGGCATTCAACTGCTGTCGGGTCCAGACGATGGAGGAGGATGCATCCGGACTGAAATCACCCAACGGCAGCTCTCCGGAAGCCGCCTGGTCATGGTTCCCTAGAACACACGCGCCGGGGAGATCCCGGACAATCCGCAGGCACTCGACGGGATTGGCATTGTATCCGACCACGTCGCCCAGCACATGGAACTCCGTGCATCCGTACTCACGCGCATCGGCAAGCACGGCCTCGAGGGCCTGCAGATTTGCATGAATATCCCCCAAAATGGCGCAGCGCATCAGTTTCGGGATTGAGGCTGGGCAGGAGCAGGCTTCGAAGGAGCCGGCGCCTTGATCCGTTCAGCGGCAGGAATCTGGAGCTTCTCCTCGATTTCCCTGATGAGGGAGACGAGGGTCGAGGCCCTCATCTTCTCTCCCTCATTGTAGAGCGCGCGCAGACGGTCATAGGCTTCCTTCTCCCGTCCCGGAACCTTTGCCGCTTCGTAGGCAGCGAAGCGCTTGATGTAGTCGGGACAACCGGAGAGGGAGGCCGCCTTGGCAAATTCATCGGCGGCCGCGCTATGATCCTCCACCTTGTCGCGAAAGACGATTCCGAGACGTTCGTGGAGGAGATAGCTGTCGGGATTATTCCGGATACCGCGCTCCAGAAAGTCACGCCCGAGATCGATATACTGGCGACGCGCCCGCTCGCGCAGCACCTCACTCTGCTGCTTCCGATCCTGCAGGGCGGCGGCACTGGCATTCCAGGCCATGTGCCACGCAGCGATGTCCCAGTAGAGGAGCGAGTGGGGTTGCAGGGTGGTGACGGTGTTGAAGAGCGCGTTCATGCGGCCCCACTCGGTCTTTTCCCAGGCGGAGTGGGCCTCGATCCAGAGGAAGGCGGCGAGCGGGGAGCGGAATCCGCTCAGCGCGGCGAGAAAGCCCGACTGACCGATCTGCTCGCGGAGGCTGAGATCGAGCACCGCCGTGCGGAACCCGGATTTCTTCGAGAGGTTCTGTAACTCGATCTGCCACGGCAGGAGGAGAGCTCCCGCGACAGCCACCATGAGGAGAGCCGCCAGACTACGGAACGGGTTCAGGAAACCGGTCATGGCTTGTCAGAGCTCCCGGTTCTGGAAGAGGAAGCAGGCGACCACGTAGTAGACGGCGATGTAGACGCCTCCCAGGGCGACGGTCTGCCAGAAGAGGGCCATCGGCAGGGCCACCCCAGCCACGATGTCATCGGTGAGGTTGAAGGCCTGCAGGTCGGGAAAGATCAGGGCCACGACCGCGGTAAAGATGCGTGTCCACCAATGGATCCCGATCCCGCTCATCCAGTACTCGCGGGCAGTCACCTGCAGATGGCCGATGAAGTAGGCAGAAGCGGCCACGAGGATCGCGAAGATCCCCGAAGTGGCGAAAGTCGAGACCAGCATGGTGAGCGAGGAGAGGAGGAGCGCCTTCACCAGCAGGATCGCCATCGCCGGAATGAGATCCCATCCGAAAGCTCCCTTGCTCACCTCCGCAAGAGCGGCGGCCAGTTCCTGCGGCGATCCGGCAAGGGAGGCTCGGGTCTCGGCAAGGGCCGCCTGCTCGCGCAGGAGGAGGACACCGAGGAAAAGCACTCCCATCACGAGGGTCGAGAGCAGGAGCAGGAAGAAGACCCCAAGAAGTTTGCCAAGGAGGTACTCATGCCGGGGGACCGGCTTGGAGAGGATCGTGAAGATGGTGCGATCCTCGAGGTCGCGCGGCAGGAGATTCGCCGTGGCCAGAATGGCGAGCAGGCTCAGGAAGACGGACATCGCGCCGAGCGCGACGTCCTTGAGCATCTGAAACTCCTCCTGAAAGGAGAACTTGGCCAGGAAGGCCGAGTTCCCGATCACGATCAGCGCAAAGAGCAGGAGAAAATAGAAAACCTTCTGACGGACCAACTCCGTGAAGGTATTCCCGCCGATGGCCAGGATGCGTGAGGGGGCTCTGGTCATCGTTTGCGAGAGGCGCGGCCCCTCTTCGTGGATTTTGCGGCGGGGAAACGCGTCCCGACATCCTTGCCGGCCACGGCGCCCGCGATCATTCCCTTGCGGCGACCATGGGCAATGACGGTCTCGACACCCGACTCGACGGCCGTCTGCACGGCGCTGAGCTTGGCCTTCATGCCGCCGGTCGAGTGCTCGCCCTTCTCGGGCGTGACATGACGGAAGGCTGCCTTGATATCGGTCACGACAGGGATCCGACTGGCTTTGGAGGAAGATATGGATCTTCCCATCAATCCATCGGCACTCGTGAGCAGGATCAGCAGCCGGGCCTTCAGCAACTGGGCCACCTCGGCGGAAAGCCGGTCATTGTCACCGAAGCGCAGTTCCTCCACGGCGACCGAGTCGTTCTCGTTGATGATCGGAACCACGCCGGGCGAGGCGAGCAACTTGCCGAGGGTGACGCTCGCATTGCGGCGGCGTCCGGCATCGAAGATGTCGTCATGGGTCAGAAGAAGCTGGGCGGGCCTCAGTCCGAAACGGGCCAGATGGCGCGCGTAAGCGTTCATCAGCACTGGCTGACCGACGGCGGCGCAGGCCTGCTTGCCGGCGAGATCGGAGGGGCGCTTCGCGAGTTTCAGGGCATCCACACCGGCGGCGACAGCGGCACTCGAGACAACGACGCAGGGGATGCCTGCCGACACAAGGGCCGCGATCTCGGAGCAGAGCCTTCGGAACTGCGACTCATCCAACGAGCAACCACCCTCGCGCGCGAGGATGCCGGTGCCGAACTTCAGGACGACGGGAAACTTCTTCATGGGGTGCTATTCTTGCCGGGAAGCGATCATGAGTTCCAGAAAACCCGCTTCCAGGGCGAGCCCCTCCTGAACACCACGCTCCAGGGTCGAACGAAGACGCTCCAGGGCTTCGAGACACCGGAGCAGGCGGCGAGATTCCTCGTCATGGGATCCATTCGCTCCGTGGAGACGGCGCAATGCCGTGCCAAACCAGTCCCCCATGACTCCGAGCAGGCGTGCCCGCTCCCCGAGGACATCGGCCTCGGAGGCCGCCTTCAGGGCATCCTCACGAGCCTCCCAGTCCATCTCCGTCGTCTTCCCGAAATGCGCTTTCTCGGCGGAAATCTCTTCCTTCATACGCTCCTCTGCTTCATCGCGAAGTTCCTCAAGAAGATCTCGGAAGATCCGTGTCAGCCCAAAGGCGGCCGTGGCATCGGTGCGGCACTCCGGACCAAAGAAGCGGGGCATCGCCAAGGAGAGCCTCTCCTCGCGGGATCCCAATGGGGGTGCCTCGGAGGAGTGGAGAACGACGGAAATACAGCGGGAACGGATGGTCTCCAGCAGGGCCTCGGGAAGTTCCGTCGTCAGCAGGAGGAGCGATCCGGCGGGGGGTTCCTCAAGCGTCTTGAGAAAGGCGTTTGCGGCCTGCGGCATCATCCGGTCGGCGGCACGGATCACCCCCACCTTGCGACTCCCCTTCTCCGGCGTGCGATGAATCGCGTGTTCCAACTCACGGACCTCCTCGGTGAGGATGCGTCGGGACTTGGAGCCCGGCTGGATGGAATGGAAATCGGGATCCTGTTCAACATGGATCGCTCCCGCGCTAAGGAAGAGCCCGGCCACTTCGTTGGCAAATTCCTGCACACCCGATCCGGGCGACCCGGAAATCAGATAGGCATGGCCGAGGCGGCCCTCGGCGAGCGCCTTCTCCAACAAGCGGAATGCCTCCTCTCTAGCAAAGGCCATGGATCTCCCCCTTGAATCGGTTGTTGAGCACCTCGGTGATGGAGACCGCCACCGCATCGATGTCCCCGGAAGCGTCGATCACGGCGATACGTTCGGAATTCTTGGAGGCCAACTCGAGATAACCCCGCCTCACCGCTTCGTAGAATGCTTCCTTCTCCTTCTCCATCCGATCGGAGGGGCCTTTGCGGGAAGCCGCGCGGCGGCGCCCCTCGGCGGCATCAAGATCGAGAAGGAGCGTCAGGTCGGGGAGCGTGCCACCGACGGCGAAGCCGTTGATTGAGGCGACCTCCTTCGGATCGAGTGCCCGGGCGACTCCTTGGTAGACCGTGGTGGAATCCAAAAATCTGTCGCACAGCACCACGGCCCCGCGGTCGATAGCGGGAAGAATCACCTCACGCACGAGTTGGGCCCGGCTTGCGGCGAAGAGCAGGAGTTCGGCCTCCGGCGTCATGGCCGAAGCCGAGTCATCGTACTGGAGGAGATTGCGGATCGTCTCGCCGATGGGTGTCCCGCCGGGTTCGCGGAGTTGGATCACCTCACGACCGGCCTCACGCAGGCGCGAGGCAAGGCGGCCGATCTGGGTCGATTTGCCACACCCCTCGGATCCCTCGAAGCTGATGAAGAGGCCTTTGCCTGACATGTGTCCCGAAAGCATAGCGGGAAGAGAGGGGGGTTGAAGTGCTAAAAGGGCCCTCCTTCGATGGATATTTAGGTGAAAACAGTGTAGAAAACCTCTATGGCACAAGAGATCAGTCACTGGCTCGTCAAATCGGAACCCTCCGCCTACTCGTGGGCCGACCTCGTCAGGGATGGGAAGACCGCATGGACAGGGGTCAGGAACTTCCAGGCGAGAAACAATCTGCGCGGCATGAAGAAGGGGGACCTCGTTCTCTTCTACCAGAGCGTGACCGACCCCTCCGTCAGGGGGATCACCAAGGTCGTGAAGGAGGCCTATCCCGATCCGACCGCCAAGGAGGGTGACTGGAGCTGTGTCGATCTGGAGAAAGGGAAACCCCTCCCCTCACCCGTGACACTCGCCTCCATCAAGTCCGATAAACCACTCGCGGACATCGCCCTGATCAAGCAGTCACGACTCAGTGTGATGCCGATCACCCCAAAGGAGTACGAAAGGATTCTGAAACTCGGTGACGTGAAGTAATCCGCAGCGACTTTGGGGATTCCCTAGGAATCTCCGAGCATCAGCTTCAGATTACGAACCGAGTCGAAGCACTCGACGGCAGTCGAGCGGGCAGCCTTGGAGAGTTGATTCCAATCCTTGAGCACACGCCGGGATGCCTCCACGGCCTCCTCCAGATTGCGAACAAAAAGCATCCCCGATTCCTGGGGGAGAAAGCGCTCCGCCCCGGTCGGTTCGGTCACCACGGGCCTGGCAAGTGAAAGGAAGGCGGCCGCACGGTCGCTCAGCCATCCGCTTCCCATGATCGCCTCGAGCTTCACGGCGGTGAATTCGGCAGTCGCGCCCGCCAGATAGCGGTAATAGGCCTCCGGTGTCCGGGTCAGGGCATGGGGCGTGGCGACCTTCCATCCCAGGGAACGGAGACGCGCACGCTCCGGATCATCGGGATTGAGATTCATCGCAAGTTCAAAAACCGCCTCAGGCACCAGTTTGGGAAGATCCATGTAGGGCGCGAAGGCTGCCTGCTTGGAGTAGTCGCGCCACTCCCCGCCGATCGTGATCATCCCGTCCCAATACCACTGTCCGATCGTCGTGAAACGCGGCTTGCCGGAGGGGCGCGGTTGGGGCCTGAGCAACTCCGTGTCGACAAGGGGGAAATAGCTCTTCCAGGAAACGATCGGTTTCGGCAAACGGGGATCGATCGCATCCATGCTGAGACCGATCGACCAGAACTCGTCGTGGCACGACTGTCCCATCTCGATCTGATCCATCCAGAAGAGCACCTCCGTCGGATCGAGACTGCAGAGCAGGCGGCGACCGAAGAGATTCGTGAGCGGCGGTTTCACCGAGTAGCTCAGGTTCAGCAGGACGGAGTGCGGCGCCAATTCCTTCAAACTCTCGGCCGTCATCCCGAACAGCTTCAACTTCCCGAGATGATGCTCCTCGGGCCCCTCTCCTGAAGCGGCCGGACGAAGCAGGAGGCAATACTCCAAACCGTAGAACCCCATCCGCCGGCGGAAGGCACGGATGCATCGGGCATCGCGTTCCGGATCACCATTCGACTGAAGCACCTCGAACCAGACACCGCGCCGACCCATCCGCTTCAGCCCCGTCAGGTACTGGAGAGGAACCGAAAAGTTCCCTCCCCCCTCGGGGTACTTGGCGGCAAAGCCACAACCAACAAAGACGGGAGGGAGGGAGGAAGTCATGAATCAGTGGAGAAAAATAATATGGAACTCAGGAACTCAGGAATGGAAATGAATTAAGATTTGCGTGTTCTTTCATAAAATCCCCAAGCGACTTTCTAACCCCTTGATCACATCAATCAGTCTCCTGTTTTTTCCTGAGTTCCTGAGTTCCTGAGTTCCAAATTAAAAACTTCAGACGCCTGCGCGTTCCATCAGTGAGGCCAGGACTTTTTCCGCCTCGAAGACTTCCTTGGCGATCGCGAGGGCCGCTCGGCTATGTTTTTTGTAATCCGCGCGGATTGAGGCGACCGCATCGACAATCTCCTCCATCGTGGAGAAGGAGAGGAGTCCTTCCTTCCCGCCGTAATGAGCGGTAAATCCGGTCTCCTGCGTGATGACAGGCCGCCCGGAGGCCAGATAGCAGGCGGTGCGGTCGCTGAACCATCCGGTATTCAGGCGGATGTACTGATCCTTGGCACAGGTGAACTCACCCTTCGAATTGGTGATATAGTCGCGGTAGCCGTTCCAGTCGACGCTCAGGTCATGAGGCAGGACGAGACGCCAGTCGTTCTTCTCAAAGAGTCCACGTTCCTCCTCCTTCTTGATGTCGCTCGCCATCTCGAACGGCTCGCCCGAGCGCTTCGGTGCCTCGACAAAGCGGAGAAACTCCAGCGACTTGCTCCAGAGATAGTTGGAATCCCTCCAGACGATGTCCTTCTTGCCGCTGGTCGACCAGTTGCAGATCGTCGTGAAGAG
>Ga0114964_10000119_pt1 | contig 57659 bp, 56 predicted proteins | sample C_131016_MF_Meta_FD_92638 | JGI IMG/M metagenome (GOLD analysis project Ga0114964, IMG submission 92638) | Freshwater microbial communities from Lake Croche, Canada to study carbon cycling - C_131016_MF_MetaG | ecosystem: Environmental > Aquatic > Freshwater > Lake | place: Lake Croche, Canada... | reverse complement strand
GTGAACCAGCCAACAACTGCTCCTGCAGCCAACGAACCAACTACCGCGCAGGCCATTGAAATGTTCGCAGTGTTACCACTTGCTGTTAGCAACCATGGAACAAGTGGAACAAGTGCGCCAACTGCAAAGGCGGCAAACGAAGATGAGGCCGCGAGAAGTGGTTTTCCACCTGATGATGGATCAATCCCTAGTTCTTCTCGCACGTGAGTAATGAGTGCAAGTTCAGGATCACGCATGAGGTCGGATGAAAGTCGATCCGCTAGTTCTCTTTCGATACCTCGGTCAATAAATATTTGGCGTAATTCTTTTTGCTCACCTTCTGGATCTGCTTTTAGCGCGGCACGCTCAACAGAAACTTCATAATCAACAAGTTCTTTTTGGGCTCTAACGGAGATGTACTCACCACTGGCCATTGAGAAGGCGCCAGCAACGAGACCCGTAAGTCCAACGAGGCGAACAACACTGTGGCCAGGATTGGCTCCTACAAATCCGAGGATTAGTGAGATGTTGGTAATCAGTCCATCGCTGAAACCGAACACGGATGCCCTGAACCAGGTGTCAAAAACTGGACGATGGTGCTCTGATTCGTGCTCTTGTGTCATGCACCAAGCATACGGGAATTATTAGTGAAATTTGAGTGAAAGGCACTTCTATTAGAGTTTCCTCAGGAGGTTCATCATGACTACACAAGTGAACAGCATTGACGAATTACAGGCCCTAATCGGAACTCACGTGGGCTACGGCGAGTACCTCACCGTTACTCAAGAAGCAGTGAATCAATTCGCAGACGCGACTGGTGACCACCAGTGGATTCACGTTGACCCAGTTCGCGCAGCCGCTGGACCCTTTGGTGGACCAATCGCTCACGGTTACATGACGCTGTCGCTTATCCCAGTTCTACTGAATGGGGTAATGCAGGTTGCTGGAGTGAAGATGGGCGTTAACTACGGAACAAACAAAGTTCGTTTCACTTCTCCTGTCCCGGTTGGCTCACAAGTTCGAGCTGGTTCAACACTTGTTGCTGCTGAAGCAATTCCCGGCGGCGCACAGGTGACTATGGATGTTGTGATTGAAATTAAGGATGCTCCAAAGCCTGCCTGCTTTGCACAGATTGTTACTCGTTACTACACATAAACAGTGATCGACAGTTCCCTCCCCCAAGGTGAAGAAAAGACACGTCAAGTACGTGCCATGTTCGACACGATTGCTTCTCGTTATGAGTTCGTAAATAAGCTCATGACGTTTGGGCTTGATGTGCGCTGGAGACGTAGGGCTGTTTCAGATCTTCGGCTTGCCAAAAAAAGCGTTGTCCTTGACATCGCTGCTGGAACTGGTGACTTCACGAGAGAACTAACGAAACAGGGGCACAAAGCTGTAGCCACTGATCTGAGCTTCGGGATGCTTGACGCTGGAAGAAAAATGCCTGACCGCGTACAAGCCGATGCATCAAAGCTTCCATTTCGTAGCGCCAGTTTTGATGGAGTGACGTGTGGATACGCTCTTCGAAACTTCACTGACCTAGCCGGAACATTCGATGAGATGGCTCGAGTTCTTCGACCAGGTGGACGACTATCAATTCTTGAGATCGCTGAACCAGAATCTGGACTCCTTCGAACTGGATTTAAGATTTGGTTTAGAAAGATTGTTCCATTCATTGGATCAATCGTTTCTGACCGCAAGGCATACCAGTACCTCCCAAAATCGACTGCATACCTACCCACAGCTCCTGAAATCGTGAAGATGCTCAATGCATCAGGTTTTAGCGCGGTGAATCACCGAAAGGTCATGGGCGGTCTCAGTCAGCAATTTATTGCTACGAGGGCTCAGTGAAATTCGTTAGAGAAGTAGTCCCCACGCAAGACCTAGACGCACTTCGTGCGCTTGGTGCTCGCGACGGTTGGTTAATAGAGAACTCAGAAGTAATCCGAATTGGATTTGGCAAAGTCGCTGACCAGATCGAACTCGCTGGCGGGTTAGAACCTGATTTTGCAGCTACCGACAAACTTCGCTCTCACGAACTATCTGGAATCACTGGACCGTCTGGAACAGGGATTGTTGCATTTGGATCGCTTGCGTTTGACCGCACGGCACCTGGGCATTTAGACATTCCAGAATTCTCAATTACACAAAACGCCAGCGGAGAAGCATGGTTGTCGAGACTTGAATCTTCGACAAACTGGCAAGAACACATTTCATCAGTGCTCGCTCCTACGCAGGAGACTCAGAGCCTGCGGTCAATAAGTTTTCTACCAACACCCGAGGAATACGCTCACAATGTTGCACTCGCAGTTGAAATTCTCCGCAGAAAAGAAATTGTGAAAGTGGTACTCGCTAGATCAGTAAGCGGAACTGTTCCAGAGGCCCTTGACCCAGCAGCAATAATTTCGCGACTTAAAGTTCGTGAACCAATCTGCACCCTTTACAGCCTTCCTATTGAAGACGGACGCAGGTTCGTAGGTGCAAGCCCAGAACTTCTACTTAGAAGGACTGGTGCCAATGTGCTTTGTCACCCACTCGCTGGAACAATTGCTCTTCCACCAAATGTGCAGCCAGACGATTATCAAAACTGGCTTCTTGGAAGTACTAAGAATTTGCACGAACATGAAGTTCCAGTGAACGAAATTGTTACCGCCCTAGCAACTGTTTATGAAAATGTTGAAGCTGACGCCACTCCATCAATTGTCAGCCTTCGAACGCTGGCTCACCTTGGAACATGGATTAAAGCGAGCGTTGAACACGAAGTTGATTCGCCGGACGCTCTCGAAGTACTGAGACTCCTACACCCGACAGCAGCGGTCGGAGGCATCCCACGCAAGGACTCATACGATCTAATCCAAAAACTAGAAGATCATGACCGAGGTCACTATGCAGGTCCCGTTGGATGGGTTGACGCAAGAGGTGACGGCGAATGGTGGATTGGAATCAGAGGTATTTTGCTGCACGAAAATACTTTCGAAGCCTGGGCTGGAGCTGGAATTGTTAGCGAATCAGATCCAACCGCCGAACGAGAAGAAACTAGAGCGAAACTCGCAAGCGTTCTCTCGTCGGTTTTGGTTGACAGCGTTCAGTGAGCTTGAATCCCAAATGGTCGACCTATCGCCCATTTAGTAACTAGAAGTAACGCTTCAATAACAATTGAACTCGACATTTTTGATTCACCAAGCTCGCGATCAATAAACGAAATAGGAACTTCAATGATCGATGCTCCGCCACGTCGAGCACGGTAAGTCATTTCAATCTGAAAACCATAACCATCGGCGCTCACAGTTTCATAGTCAATTTTCTCTAGTCCCAATTTTGAATACACGCGGTACCCAGCGGTTGAGTCCTTGACATGAAGACCAAGCATGATTGATGCGTACTGATTACCACCACGAGATAGCAGTCGACGAGAAAGTTTCCAATTAGGAATGTGTCCACCCTCAACGTAGCGTGAGCCAATCACCACATCATGAGTCTGAGCCGCCTTTAACAACTCTGGTAAAACTTTCGGATCATGCGAGAAGTCGCAATCAATCTCGACGAAGTGATCAAAGCCTTTGCTGAGACCATGCCTGAACCCAGCGCGGTACGCCCCTCCGAGTCCGCTCTTCGTAGATCGACGTAGAACTTCAATTTGACCGAGTTCAGCACCAATTTCTTCAGCACGACTTGCGGTTCCGTCGGGACTGCCGTCATCTACAACCAAGATGTGCTCATTCGGCACAGACTCTCTGATGGCTCGAAGCATTGGCTCGATATTGAGAATTTCGTTGTATGTCGGTAAAACGACCAATGTTCGCACCTCAAAATCATAGTTCGGCGACCTAGACTTCTCCTAAAGACTTCATATGAACACTCTTATGAAAACTTTCCAAACATGACAGAGAAAAAAACTAAGAAGCGCACCCCGATGCCGCGAGAGCTGCGGATCATTCTCAGCGCAGGATGCTTGGTCTTCGTTTTTGAGTATTTAGTACTCCCACAGTTCGCCTCAGCACGTAAATCACTTCACCTGCTTTCATCGCTTAACCCACTAATTGTCTTGCTCGCAATTGGTCTTGAAATGGCTGCAATCTACTCATACGTTGAACTGACACGAACTGTTCTCTATCCATTCGCCCCAAAGAGATACAACACTCTTCGAGTCAATCTTGCGGGACTGGCAATCAGCCACGTTGTGCCTGGAGGAACGGCACCTGCAGGTGCACTTTCCTACCGAATCTTTAATGAGCTTGGAGTGCCGAAGGAAACGAATGCATTCGGACTAGCTGCGCAAGGAAGTGGTTCTGCGGTTGTTCTCAACATCATATTTTGGACTGCACTAGTTATTTCCATTCCTCTTCGTGGCTTTAATCCTGCGTACGGATTCGCAGCACTTGCAGGTGCGTTCTTGATGCTGGCTTTCTTTGGAACAATCATCCTGATTACGAAGGGACAGAGTCGAGCTGACATTTGGCTTCGATCACTTGCCCGTAGGGTCCCAAAACTTGACGAAGAAACTGTTTCACAACTTCTCGACAAAGTCGCAAACCGAATTACCCTACTTATCAATAATCGAAGGACTTTGTGGTGGGCATTTACGTGGGCTGGTCTTAACTGGTTATTTGACGCTTCTTGCCTCTGGGTATTTCTCTGGGCATTTGGAAACATAGTTTCACCGATTGACTTACTTGTCGCCTACGGTCTTGCCAACATTTTGGCTGCAATTCCTTTAACGCCAGCGGGCCTTGGTGTTATTGAAGGAGTACTCATTCCAACGCTTGTTGGGTTCGGCGTTCCGCACGCAGAAGCAATTCTTGCTGTGCTTTCATACCGCCTAGTGAACTTCTGGCTTCCCATCCCAATTGGAGCTACAACGTACGCGAGCCTTCAATGGAGAAAAGGACCTCTTTCTAGAGAAGTTCCCGAGAACGCTGAATCGCCCGAGCCTTAAAGATCCTTTGCGCAGAAATATTGTTGACTGGCTGCAGTCGACGCCAGCGCCTGTCAGTTCCTAGGACCCAGGTGTAGAGATCATCACTCCAACTGATGTCAAAATTCTCAACAATCTCATCTTGGATGGCTGCATCTTGAATTGGCACAGTGACCTCAACGCGTCGGTCAAGGTTTCGCTCCATAAGGTCAGCTGATCCGAAGAGCACCGAGAAGTGCTTTGTATCCTTTGAGCCAAAAATAAAGACTCGGGAATGCTCTAAAAATTCCCCAACGAGACTTTTCACCGAGATGTTCTGAGATAGACCGGGAACGCCTGGGCGAAGACTGCAGAGAGTTCGTACTTGTAAACGAATCTGAACTCCAGCGTAACTAGCTTCGTACAGCGCATCAATAATCGTTGGATCGGTGAGCCCATTCACCTTTATAGAAATTAAACCCTTGTCGCCCAAATCAGTCTGCTTATTGATTAGTTTAAGAATTTCATCTCTTGTCGATACGGGGCTTACGACCAATTTTGAATAATCAATGTGACGAGAAAATCCAGTTAGATAGTTGAATAATTCCCCAACGTCGCTTGTGATCTCATCATCACACGTAAGCAGTCCATAATCCTCGTAGGACCTGGCTGTTTTTCCGTTGTAGTTTCCTGTTCCAATGTGCACGTATCGCTTGGTTGAAGATCCTTCTTGGCGAACAACAAGTGAAGTCTTTCCGTGAGTCTTAAGTCCACTGATTCCATACACAACGTGCACACCCGCATCTTCGAGTGTCTTGGCCCACTCAATGTTTGCAGCCTCATCAAATCGTGCCTTTAACTCAACAATTGCAACAACCTGTTTTCCACGTTCTGCGGCTTTAATGAGAGAAGCAACAATTGGTGAGTCACCAGAAGTTCGATACAGCGTTTGTTTAATTCCAATTACTTGAGGGTCTTTTGCTGCTTGAGCAATAAAGCCCTCAACTGAGTCGGCGAATGATTCGTAAGGGTGATGAAGAAGGATGTCTCCTTCACGAATTGCAGCGAAGATGTCACCCACGTGGTCCCCGTCAAGAAGTCTCTTAGGAGTGAGCGGTGACCAGCTTTCACCCTTTAGCTCAGGTCGGTTTAACGCGTACAGGCTCCACAGGTCATGAAGACCAAGTGGCGCGTCAGTTACGTAAACGTTCGACTTATCAATTTCGAGTTGCTCAACAAGAAGATCGAGGAAGTCTTGATCCATTCCCTTTTGAATTTCAACGCGGAGTGCCTCACCAAACCTACGACGGCGAAGCTCAATTTCAAGAGCAACTAAGAGGTCGTCTGCTTCATCTTCGTCAAGAGTCAAGTCAGCATTACGAGTAACACGGAAAAGGTCGGCCTTACCTATTTCCATACCTGGGAATAGACGATCGAGATTCTCCATAATTAATTCTTCAAGCAAGCAGAACTGATTATCTGATGCTTTCAGGAATCGAGGTAAGGAATTTGGAACTTTAATACGCGCGCTTCGCTCTTCATCTGTTTTCTTATCTACAACAGTCACTGCAATGTTGAGCGAAAGGTTAGAAATCATCGGGAACGGATGAGCAGGGTCAACTGCTAGTGGAGTCAAAACTGGGTAGACATTCTTTTCGAAGTAACTAGCGAGCTTCTTCTTGTCCTCATCACCTAGCTCGTTGTATTTGACAATTTCGATGTTTGACAGGGCCAATGTTGGAATCAGCATGTCAATAACAAGGCGGTCCTGTCGTTCAACAAGCGACATAACTCTCTCGCGAATTGCGTCAAGTTGTTCACGAGGACGCATTCCATCAATTGAAGGAGTGTGGACACCGGCAGCGACTTTGTCTTCCAGGCTCACGACACGAACCTGAAAGAACTCATCAATCATGTCGGCAAAAATTGCTACGAATTTGATTCTCTCCAAAATTGGAAGGGCGTCATTTTCAGCGAGATCAAGAAGTCGCACTCCGAATTCAAGACGTGACAGTTCGCGGTTTGAGAATCGTTCGGAACCAAAGGACTGAGGATTAAAGCTCACCGACAAACATCGCTTTCTTCATTAATGAAGCAATTTCTACAATTCTACGACTACTCTTGAATTGTGGCGAATCCCGTACGAAGCAAGCGTGCTGAAGTTATTAAATCCTTGTTCACACAACCGTCACAATTGCGTTCTGCTGAATTAGGGCTTATGTCACTAGCGTGGATAATCACTGTTTCTTTCTACGTACTCGCCTCACTCGGAGCCCATGGAACAATGCCTCCGAAAATTTGGATCTTCCTAATTGGCATTGTTGCAATTTCTCTAGGAATGCATCTTGCATTAAAGAAATTCGCTCCTAATTCATCTCAGATTCTTCTACCAATAGCAACATTGCTAAATGGAATTGGTTACGTAGAGATTGCTAGATGGAATACAAGCAGGGCTGGATACCAAGCAGTGTGGTATCTCCTAAGTGCGATTGCATTTGTTTTGACACTGAAGTTTGTCAAAAGCGTACGAGACCTTGATAGATATCGGTATCTGACACTTAGCTCAGCAATAATCCTTTTGCTTCTCCCCTTGCTTCCCGGCCTAGGAGTTAACGTCAACGGTGCTCGGCTCTGGGTTAGAGCTGGACCACTTTCATTTCAGCCTGTTGAAATAGCGAAACTTCTTTTAGCCTTTTTCTTTGCGTCATACTTTTCTTCGAATCGAGAGTTGCTATCAACACCAACGCAAAGATTTCTTGGTCGGCTTATTGTTCCACCTAAAGCACTCTTTCCGATTATTGCAGCGTGGGGATTAGCGTTAGCAATCCTCGGTGGCGAGAACGACATTGGTTTTGCAATGATTCTCTTCGCTCTGTTCTTTTCACTTCTATGGATCACTACAGGACTTAAGACGTACATTGGACTTGGAATTGCACTTTTCGCTGTTGGCTCGTACACGGCAAACATCTTCTTTACTCAAGTCCACTACCGAATCTCTCAGTGGCTCGATCCATGGTCCGCAATTAACTTCAAGTTTTCTCACCAACTTGCATATGGATGGTTTTCACTTGCGGCAGGTGGAATAACTGGTACTGGACTTGGACTCGGACAATCAGGAAACATTCCAGAAATTTCATCAGACATGATCCTCTCTGCAATCGGAGAAGAGCTTGGGTTTCTTGGAATTATTCTTATTCTCTGCCTCTTTACACTTTTCGTTGGTGAAGGTTTTCGAATCGCACAAAAAGCACATTCAGACTTTGTTCGATTAGTTGCAGTAGCCCTAACGGCAACAATGGGGTTCCAGGCATTTTTTATTATGGCCGGGGTGCTCCGAATTCTTCCATTCACTGGAATCACACTGCCGTTCATGGCATATGGAGGAAGTTCACTGATATCTAATTACGTGATTGTTGCTTTGCTTCTTCGCATTTCTGAAGAAAATGCCAATGAACTTCGAGGTGGAGAAGTTCGCGCAGTTACATTTACTTAAACGTAGAACTGCTTAAGAACACCTTCAGCACACAGAATCGGTGCTGGCACAGCTTGGCGAGAAGCAATAATCAATGCGTCACTCGTTCTGCAGTCAAGAACAATTCTTCCCTTAGGCGACATGAAATCAAGCTCAGAATAGAAGACACCGTTTTCGTGTTTTACAATTCGAGCTGCAATTACGTCCACGTGCACCTGACCTAGAACATCTGAAAAGAGTTCATGAGTCGAAGGCCGGCGACCTTTAATTTTCTTGAGTGCATTCTCTAGTGATTGAGCTTCAGGCAATGCAATAGAAATAGAAATACTTCTGTACGGGTGATCGTCCTCAGTCAGGTGTACCTCAGGAGCTGAATTAACAAGATCAAAGGTCACCGAACCAATATTCATGACAAAGAATTTGACCGGAGCTGGGTCCTCGATCTTTGTCTCTTCGGAGGTTGTTACTTCATCACTCATAGGTAGTAAGACTAACTGCCAGAGCGCCTGGACACTGAAAGCACTATCCCGCCAGCAGCAAAGAACACCATCGCCGCAGACCCTCCGTAGCTGAGTAGCGGTAGAGGAATTCCTGTCATGGGCATAATTCCCATGGTCATGCCAATGTTCTCAAAACAACTGAACGAGAAGAAAACAAAAATGCCAAGGACCAGAGTCCTACCCATTGTGTCCTTTGCGCTTCTGCCTATTCTGAACATTCGGTATGCGACGAACGCGAGCAATGAAATGATTAGAAGCGAGCCAATGAAACCGAGCTGCTCGCCAATCGCAGTGAAAATAAAGTCGGTTCGCTGTTCTGGAACGTAGCCGAGCACCGTTTGAAGCCCATTGAAAAATCCAGATCCGTGAAGACCTCCCGATCCAATTGCGCTTTTCGCGTTATCAACTTGATAAATCAGTGCTTGCATCTGCGAATTTGTTGAACTGGTATTTTGATTCAAAAAAGAAGTGAATCGTTCAATTTGGTACTTCTGCAAAATTGAAAAATAAGCCGCGAGCAGTAGACCAACAGTTCCAATAACCGCGAGAGCACTCATAAACCTAGGTGGAACTCCAGCAACAACCAACATTGCTCCAATTGAGATGACAATGATGATTGATGTTCCTAGGTCTGGTTGAATCACAATCATTAGTAGTGGAGCTGCTGCCATGGCCAGAAGACGCCACACGTCGTAGAGTTTCAATCCCTCTGGTCGACGTTCACAGTACGTTGCAACAGCAGTAATCAAGAACAAAACCATGAACTCACTAGGTTGCACTTGAAAAAGACCGAGATTGAACCATCGTTGAGCACCAAGAGCAGTTGACCCAAAAAAAATAACTCCAAAAAGTCCAAGCAGACCTGAAATGTATAACGGAGTGGCAACCATTTCGAGGCGTCGGTAGTCAACGAGTGAAACTCCATACATCACAGCAATGCCAACTACTACGTACAGTGCCTGACGTTCTAGGTAGTAGTGAGGGTTGTACCCAGCGCTGATGAGAGCTTGACGAGTTGCACTGTAAATCATGATCACGCCGGTGACACCTAGGGCAATAAGACCCCATAAAAGACTGACGTCAAGAGAGTCTTTTGAACGAATTCGATTTGAGAGCGCGCTGAGTGTATCGGTCATGTAAGTACCTCTAACAAGTCTTCTCCATCAATGTCAACATTCCACCAGAACTTGAATTGTAAAGCTGCTTGATGAGCCAGCATCCCAAGTCCATTTGCAGTGCGACATCCCTCTGCTTCATAGAACGCAAGCCACTGCGAGACTGCAGGTGCATACGTTATGTCGATGCAGATGGTCTCTGCATGTATTCCTGCAACCATTTCTGGAGTTCCTCGACCAGTTATAGGAACCGTGTTGATGAGAACATCAACTTTGTTTCCGAGCGCGGAAGTGACTTTGTCGTATTTAGCTGAAAGCACGTCAATCTTCGATGTAGTTCTATTAAGAACTGTGATGCTCTTTGGATTTGAATTCTGCAGGGCATCAATAATCCCACTTGCTGCACCACCTGCACCGATAACAACAACGCGAGCATCTGCAAAGTCAAAGTTGAATTGGCTTTTTACTGAACTTATAAGACCTTCTCCGTCAGTGCATGCCCCGTAGATCTGGCCGTCTTTTCTCAGGAGCGAATTAACCATTCCAGTTCTTGTTGCTGCTGGATCTAAGTGGTCACAAATTGTTGTTGCGAGTGGCTTCAGGGGCATGGTCACTGAAAGCGCATCGAAATCACTTCTGATTGCACGATTCAATTCATCTACTTGAGAGCTTGAAATTTGAACACGAGAGGTGTTGCCCTCAATGCCAGCAATTTGCATTGCAGCCTCTTGCAGCTGAGGTGACAACGAGTGATCTACCGGATCACCAACAACGCCAACATTCCAAATCATTTGATTCCCCTTGTTGCGGCAAGTCTCTCGTTTGCTAGTTGCTCTGCAAACGTGTTGGAAAATGCTTCTGTCCCATCTTTTGAAATAAGTGTGAAATAGAGCCAGCTACCTTTTGGCGCATTCATCACAGCTTTCAATGCAGACAGGGATACGACACAGATTGGTGTTGGAGTGAGGCCTGCATTTAAGTAGGTGTTGTAAGGAGACTTGATCTTGAGCATTGACGGTGTAACCCTCCCACCATCTTTACCTAAGTCGTACAGAACAGTTGAGTCCATTTGCAGCGATCCACCACGCTTGAGTCTGTTAAATATCACTCGAGCAACTTTAGGCATGTTCGATGCGTAATACCCCTCTTTTTCAACAATGGATGCAGCAATTAAAAGTTGATAGGCACGTTGGCCTTCAATTTTAGTTGACGGTGAGAAACCAGCTTGATGCGCAACAGTATTAAATGATGACTGCATTTGTTTCAGTAACTTCTCTGGTGTTGTGCCTGGAGACAAAATATACTGGCCGGGGCCAATGAGACCCTCAAACGATCCATTTGGGTGATAAGGACTAGACGCAATAGCGCCAGCAACTTTCATTGCAAATGAGTTCGCGAATGAGGCACCCGCATTTTTAGCAATCAATGTTTCAACTTCTTTAAGAGTAAATCCTGGAACTACAGTCACAACTCGAACGTTGGGCGCATTGCTAATTACTGATTTAACAAATCCGAATGAAGAGTTTTGGGGAAGTATGTAGCTTCCTGATCTAACTATTGGCGCTCCAAATAGTGCGACGTCAACTCGAAACGCAAATGTTGAATGAATAATTCCAGCTTCACTCATTGCAGTTGCAATCTGAGTTATTGAATCACCCGGATGAACAGTGAAGACAACTTCCTTGCCTCCTCCTCCAAGCGGGTTCAATTGCAAGAAAAACCAAACAATCGAGATGGTTATGAGCGCAAGTATCGCCTGGACTGCCCTCTTGACAGGCTTAAGTAGAAGGAAGCGCATCTACGTAGTTTTGCAGCATGATTACAGCGGCGGCGCTATCTATGTGGTCACGGTGATTCTTTGCCTTCATACCGGCCCCAGAAAGCGATTTTTGAGCCTCTAAGGTGGTCAAGCGTTCATCCCACTGAACTACCAAAAACGAAGGAAAAGCGCCCTTTATGGCCTCAAATAGCTGATCGGCAACTTCTGTGCTTTGGGTCTCATTTCCCGATAACGAAATTGGTCGACCAATGACTATTGATCCCACGAACTCTTCTTCAATGAGTTCTGTGAGCTTCTTGATGAAGGTTTCATCTGCATCCAGCGCCGTGCGTGGAAATGCCATGGTTTGTGCCGAGTCCGTAATGGCAACACCGCATCTGCGAGTGCCCGGATCGATTCCGAGAATTCGACTCATTTTCCCTAAAGAGCTTTAGCTGCAGTGAGCACTTTGTCAATTCCAGAGGCGTCTTTGCCACCTGCGAGCGCTAAGCGTGCAGAGCCTCCACCACCACCATTGACAAACTTCGCGAGTTCTTTAACCGTGACCTGAGCATCTAGTGATTCATCAGATGCAACAACGATTGAAACCTTGTCTTCAAACGCACCAACAATCACCACTGCCCTGCGTCCACGACGTTGTAGGTCTTGTGCCAAAGTTCGAAGTTGATCTCCTGGGAAGCCGTCAACACGAGCAACGAGCACCGGGGTACTTGTCTCATTGTGCAATTGGTCAGCAAATGCAGAAAGCTGGGACTGACGAAGAGAAGACATTTCTTTCTCAACTTCTTTTTGACGCTCAAACACTCTCTCAAGTGCTGGGACAACATCATCGAGCGAAGTTTTTAGAAGTGTCGCAACTGCGCCAAGTGCGCTTTCCATTTCTTGACTTCTGCGGTACGCACCAAGTCCACTCACTGCTTCAATACGTCGAGTGCCAGAACCAATTGATGCTTCGCTGACGACTTGAATTTGTCCAATAGAACCGAGACTGTCTACGTGGGTTCCTCCACAGAATTCAAGACTGTGAACGCCGGCACGAACAACACGTACCTGATCACCGTACTTGTCACCAAAGAACGCAATGGCGCCCATGGTTTCTGCTTCTTTCTTAGAAGTCTGAATTGTTTCAACAGAATCGTTTTCCACAATGTCACCATTGGCGAGTGTCAATACTTGTGCCATTTCTTCGCTCGCGAGACCTGAGCCGTGGGCAAAGTCAAAGCGAAGGCGATCTGGTCCTACGTAGGAACCTTGCTGGCGAACATGATCACCGAGCACAGTGCGAAGTCCTGCGTGGAGCAAGTGCGTTGCGGTGTGATTGCGTCGAACTGCTTCGCGACGTTCCGGAGCAATTGTTGCAACACAAACTTGTCCAGGGAGAATTTCGCCAGTGAGTTTGCCCCGATGAGCAAAGAGCCCTCCAGCAACATTCTGGGTGTCAATAACTTCGAAGCGACCAGATTCAGTCACCACAGTTCCCATGTCGCCGACCTGACCACCCGACTCTGCGTAGAAAGGTGTGTTCTCCAAGAAGAGCTCACTAGTGCCGTCAGCGCCAGAAAGAATTGCCACAACTGAAGTTTCAATGCTGTAGCGCTCAACGTCACGACCAACAAAGTTGGTTGCACCGTGGTTTTCAATAAGCTCTTTGTACTGAGATTCATCAGCGAGATTGAGTGCCTTGGCCTTAGAGCGAGCACGTTCCTTCTGCTCAGTCATTGCAGCGTCGAATGCTTCGCGCTCAACACTGAGTCCAGATTCAGCAACAATTTCATCGGTGAGTTCAATTGGAAAGCCGTGAGTGTCATGAAGCTTGAATGCCATGTCGCCTGGGAAAATTAATGATCCAGACTTTGTGACCTTGTTGCGCTCTTCTTCAAGCAGTGTCATTCCGGCCTTCAGAGTTCGTGAGAATCCAGCTTCTTCGCGTTCAAGAATTGAAACAATCAGGTCACGATCTTTAATCAAGATTGGGTAAGCGCCACCCATCTTTTCAATCGTTGCGTCTACGAGCTGCGCTGTGAGTGGAGCATCAGATCCAGCACGTCGAGCAGCCAGGATTGCGCGGCGGATAATGCGTCGAAGAACATAACCGCGTCCTTCGTTTGAGGGAAGAACTCCGTCAGAAACCAAAATGCTCATTGCACGTCCGTGCTCAGCAATGCGTCGAATAGCAATGTCGGTGTTTTCATCACGGCCAAGTGGTGCGTTTACTGCTCGAGATGCTGTTTCAATGAGCGGTGCAAAGAGGTCGGTGGCGAATACTGATTCGACACCATTAAGAATTGAAAGAACGCGCTCAAAGCCAGCTCCAGTGTCAATGTTCTTCTTTGGAAGATCAATGAACGATTCGTTTGGGCCTTTTTCGAATTGCATGAATACGAGGTTCCAGAATTCAATGAAACGGTCTTCGCCTCCATGTGCAGGGCCACCATCAGCTCCAAATGATGGACCCTTGTCGTAGAAGATCTCAGAACACGGACCACATGGACCGCTGTCGCCCATGGCCCAGAAGTTGTCTTCACCAAGTCGTTGAATTCGCTCTGGACGAATGCCAATGAGGTCGCGCCACATTTCTTCTGCCTGATCGTCTGAGTGGTGAACAGTTATCCAGAGTTTCTCTGGATCAAGACCGAATCCCTCAGTGATAAGTCCCCAGGCGTATTTGATAGCTCCTTCTTTGAAGTAATCACCAAAGGAGAAGTTGCCCATCATTTCAAAGAAGGTCAGGTGTCGCTGCGTTGTTCCAATCTGGTCAATGTCGCCAGTTCGAAAACACTTCTGAATTGAAACAGCGCGTTCGTAAGGCGCGGTCTCTTCTTCAGTGAAATAAGGCTTGAAGGGAACCATTCCCGCGACAGTAAAAAGAAGCGACTGGTCGTGAGGGATCAGGCTCGCTGAAGGGACAATTGTGTGCCCGTTTTCAGCAAAGTAATTAAGAAAAATAGACCGGAGTTGAGCTGCTTCCACGGCATTTACTCTACCGGCGTTGTGGTGCCATCTGTGTCTGTTTGGCCCGTTCTGCGACGCCACTGCTCAACAAGTGCCTGTTCTCGTCCATAAAACGAAGGGTCAAAGAAACGTGCGCCCTTTTGGCCGTCTGGCAGATACTGCTGGTTAACCCATCCATTATCAAAATCGTGAGGGTACTGATAGTTCGTCCCGAAGCCAATTTCACTGGCCCCTCGGTAGTGGCCGTCACGCAGATGGTCAGGAACTTCAATGTGACCGCCAGCTTGAACCGCCTGCGTCACTGCACCAAGTGCTCGCGTTACTGCATTGCTCTTTGGGAGCAGCGCCAAGGTGATTGTCGCGTGAGCAAGTGTGAGTCGCGCTTCAGGCAGACCAACAAACTCAACAGCTCGTGCTGCAGATTCTGCAACAAGAAGTCCCATTGGATCGGCGAGGCCAATGTCCTCGCTCGCAAGTATGACCAAACGTCGAGCAAGAAATCTTGCACTCTCACCACTCTCTAGAAGTGTCACTAACCAATAGAGCGCAGCGTCTGGGTCAGATCCCCTAACCGATTTGATAAATGCGCTTACTTGGTCGTAGTGCGTATCGGCAGACTGGTGATACAGCCTGCCGTCACGAGCCTGCGCAATGTGTTCAACGCTTACCTGTGTTCCAACACCAGACTGAGCGTGCGCCAAAATGATTGCAGTATCGAGAGTGGTGAGTGCTCCCCTGGCGTCGCCATCAGCAGAAGAAGTAACTGCGCTTAGTGCTTCATCAGAAGCTGATGCGTTTCGAAGTTCTAACCCACGATGAGCGAGCGTGAGAAGTTCCGCTTCGGTGAGTGGCTTTAGTCGCCACAGAGTGCACCGACTCATGAGCGCAGCATTCACTTCGAAGTAAGGATTCTCAGTTGTGGCGCCGATGAGAACAATCTCACCGGACTCGGTCGCTGGAAGAAGTAGGTCTTGCTGAGACTTATTGAACCGGTGAACCTCATCAATAAACAAAACAGTTTTTTGTCCGCGCTCACCGAGGCGGTCATGTGCACGACTGAGAGCCTCACGAACATCTTTCACTCCACCAGTAACAGCAGAAAGACTTTCTGTCGCGTAACCAGCAGACGTTGCAAGAATGCGAGCCAGTGTTGTCTTCCCGGTTCCTGCTGGTCCCCAAAGAATCATTGAAGTGAGTTGTTGTGCGCCTACGAAGCTTCGTAGTGGGCCGTCTGGGCCAACGAGGTGAGACTGTCCTACTACTTCGTCCAAAGTTCTTGGTCGAAGTAGTTCAGCGAGAGGTGCTGCTTGCTTCAGGCGTTGAGCCACGGCGTCGTCAAAGAGTGACGTAGTTAACCCTTAAGAACTGGTTTGATTCTGAGGTCACGAAGTTGGCGCTCAGAAATGTTCTTTGGTGCACCAGTCATGAGGTCAGAGCCCGACTGAGTCTTTGGATACGCAATAACTTCACGGATGTTTTCCTCTCCCGCAAAAATTGCAACCAAGCGGTCAATTCCAAAAGCGAATCCTGCATGTGGTGGAGCTCCGTACTTAAAGGCACCCATAAGGAATCCGAATCGACTTTCTGCTTCTTCGTCGCTAATTCCAAGCGAAGTGAAGACTTGAGCCTGAATAGCTGCGTCACTAATACGAACCGACCCACTTCCAAGTTCCCATCCATTAAGCACGAGGTCGTAGCAACGAGCGCGCACCTTGAGAGGGTCACTCTTCATGAGATGAATGTCATCAGGGTTAGGCATTGTGAACGGGTGGTGAGCTGCAATTGGGTTACCGTCATCGTCAATGCCTTCGAACATCGGGAAGTCTGTAATCCAGACGTAATGATGAGGTCCTTCACTGACTGGAGGAGCACCAAGGATTACACGAATAGAACCAAGAACCTTGCAGGCTTGTGCGTATTCATCAGCAACACAGAAAACAATGTCGCCAACTTGCGCACCGTCTACTGCAGCGATTGCGGCAATTTCAGTTTCGTTGAGGAACTTCGCAAGTGGTGAGTCAACGCCTTCGCCAGTGATGCGGAACCACGCAAGACCCTTCGCTCCGAGTTCCTTTGCTTGATCAGTAAGTTGATCAAGCTTGGCGCGAGAGAACTCTGCGCCGCCAGGAACACGAATGGCCTTCACCGTTGGAGCGGAGAACGCCTTCACTTCAGTTGTTGCAAAGACTTCAGAGAGGTCACGAAGAACCATTCCAAATCGCAGGTCGGGCTTATCTGTTCCGTATTCGTCAAGCGCCTGGTGCCACGTCATTGATCCAATCGGACCGGGACGAGTTCCGGTGGCGACTTCTGCAGCGTTTAGTACTGCTTCAGAAACAAACGCAAGAATGTCTTCTTGAGTCACGAAACTTGCTTCGAGGTCGAGCTGAACAAATTCGAACTGACGATCTGCACGAAGGTCTTCGTCACGAAGACAACGAGCAATTTGGTAATAACGATCGAATCCACCAACCATAAGAAGTTGTTTGGCAATCTGTGGACTCTGCGGGAGAACGTAGAAGTCACCCGGGTGAAGTCGAGAAGGAACTACAAACTCGCGAGCTCCTTCGGGTGTTGGTGCCCAAAGAAGAGGTGTTTCAACTTCACAGAAGCCTTGCGCTTCCATAGAGTTACGAAGTGAGGTGTTAACTGCAGCGCGAAGTCGAAGGTTGCGTTGCATTTTTTCGCGGCGGATGTCTAAGTAGCGATACTTGAGTCGAACTTGCTCGTCAATGTCGACGCGCTCGTCAAGCTGAAATGGAGGAGGTTCTGCAGCTGAAAGAATTTCAACCGTGCAGTCAGTGAGTTCAATTTCACCTGTTGCGAGCTTGTCGTTGATGGTGCCCTCTGGGCGCTTAGTAACAGTTCCAGTGACGCGAATTACGTATTCTGAGCGAACATCAACTTTGCCGTCAACGACAACCTGAAGAAGTCCTGAACGGTCACGGAGGTCAACAAACGCGAGGTGTTCACCGTGTTCACGACGCTTGGCAACCCAGCCACATACGCTCAGTTTCTGTCCAATGTGGGCAGCGTTAACTGATCCGCAAAGCATGTCGCGCATGCTGGTGGCTTCATAATTCTTTGACATTGTCACTTCACTTCGTTATTAGATTGAAAATCGCTGCAGTCACCGCATCACGAGAGACCTGGCTTTGTGCCTGCTCGTGATCCGCGCTACGTAGGTCTCTAATCGTAACCTGACCAGCAGCCTGTTCTTGGGGACCAATAAGCAGTGCGAAGCGGGCTCCTGATTTATCAGCGAGTTTCATTTGAGACTTCATTGAGCGTCCGTCAAATGCACGCTCAACACTGAGTCCGTGTCGGCGAAGTTCATCACAGAGCGATGTAGCAAGGTCATCATCTGTGGTGTCAATCACAAACACATCAACCGAGCGGTCAACGAGCGCAGACGAAACGCCTTCAGCTTGTCTTGTTAGAAGTAGTCGCTCAATGCCGGATCCGAATCCAATGCCGCTCGTTGGCTTTCCACCGAGCTCTTCGGCGAGCTTGTCGTAGCGCCCTCCCCCACCAATGGCATTTTGTGCACCATCAAGTGAGTCCGCAACGAATTCAAACGTTGTTCTGGTGTAGTAGTCGAATCCGCGAACCAGTCGTGGATTTAGCTCTGGCGTAATGCCAAGTGACGTAAGACCAGCAACAACTTTTGCGAAGTGCTCACTGCAGTCAGTACAGACATGATCAGGCAACATTGGACCCTTGCCCGTTACTTCAATACATGGTGCCTTCTTGCAGTCAAGGACTCGAAGCGGATTCTGCTCCCACACTTTTTGGTGTTCTTCACAGAGCGATGATGCATTCGACTTCAGGTGAGCTTTTAGTAACTCAACGTATTTACCGCGACACTCATCATGTCCCATGGAGTTAATAAGCAGACGAATTCGCTTTAGGCCAATTGCTTCGTAGAAACGCCACGCGAGAGTAATAACCTCGACGTCAACTGCTGGGTCATCTGAACCAAGCACTTCAACGCCAACTTGGTGGTGCTGACGATAACGACCAGCTTGTGGACGTTCGTAGCGAAATGCTGGTGTTGCGTACCAAGCCTTCCACGGCGTTGTTGGATTGTGCTGAACAAATGCGCGAACAACAGAAGCAGTTCCTTCTGGGCGAAGTGCGTAGGTACGATCTCCACGGTCAGTGAAAACGTACATTTCTTTTTTTGCAACGTCACTGTTTTCACCAATGCCACGATTAAATACACCAATGTCTTCAAACATTGGTGAGATGACGAGTGAGAAACCGAAACGGTGGGCGAACTCAGCAAACGTGCCAATGAGGCCTTCCCACTCGTGCGACTCAGGACCAATGACGTCGTGTGTTCCTATGGGTGCTTGAAATTCGCTCATGAGTTCTTGTTCTGACCTGGTAGTTGGCGGAAGGCATCAAAAACGCCGTCGACGTTTTTAAGTGCTGCAAGAAGACTACTTAGGTGTGTTGGATCTGCGAGCTCAACATCGAAAACAATTCGAACAATTCGAGAACCTGACGTACTTGAATTACTGGAGATGATGCTGAGCTGATATTCGGCAATAACGCTCGAGACGTCAAGCAGCAAACGTGTGCGGTCAAAGGCCATAATCTCAAGAACCGCACGGAAGTGACCGCCAGTCGAGCCGTCCCACTCAACTTCAATGATTCGCTCGCCGAGTCGTTGCGCCAAAGCCACAGCATTCGAGCAGTCACTGCGGTGCACAGATACTCCTCGACCCTGGGTAATAAAGCCCATGATCTGGTCACCAGGAACTGGAGAACAGCACCTAGCGAGGTGAATCATTACGTCATCAAGACCTTCAACGTACACACCAGCGCCACGACGGTTTGTTCGCCCCGTCTTAGGGATGCGTGAAACAGTTGTAGGAAGTTGTTCGCCTTCACCGCCTTGGAGTTCACGTGAAAGCCTCTGCACAACAGCGAGCCCAGAAATCTGACCACTGTCAATGGCCATCATGAGTGCATCATGGTCATCAAGATTCAGCGCGCGAACTACCGCATCAAGAGCCTTCGAAGAGAATGTTGTTGCGATTGGCAGGCCTTCTCGACGAAGTGCCTTGGTGAGTTCTTCTCTTCCACCTTCAATGGCGTCTTCTCTGCGTTCACGCTGGAACCACTGGCGAATCTTTGATTTCGCTCTCGATGACTTTGCGATGTTGAGCCAGTCTCTAGACGGGCCAGATCCATCTTGCTTGCTAGTAACAATTTCAATAACGTCAGCGGAGCGAAGTGGCGTATCAAGCGGAACGAGTCGACCGTTTACTTTTGCTCCAACGCACTTGTGTCCAACCTCGGTGTGCACGGCGTAGGCAAAGTCAACTGGAGTTGCCCCTTCCACCAGAGCAATAACACGACCCTTAGGAGTAAAGACATAGACCTCATCATGTTCAAGGTCAAGCTTTAATGCTTCAAGGAACGCAATTGGGTCGGTCTCTTCTTCTTCAACGTCAGAAAGACGCTGCATCCAAGCAATCTCTTTTTGTGATGCGCCTTCTTTATAGCCCCAGTGAGCAGCGATACCGAACTCGGCGCGACGGTGCATTTCAGAAGTACGAATCTGTACTTCAACCGACTTAGACCTTGGTCCAATAACTGTGGTGTGCAGTGACTGATAGAGGTTGAACTTCGGGGAGTTGATGTAGTCCTTGAATCGTCCAGGAACTGGAGACCAGAGCGAGTGGATTGCTCCAAGTACTGCCCAACAGTCGCGCTCGTCTTCAACAATGATTCGCATTCCAACGAGGTCGAAGATTTCATCAAACTCTTTTCCGCCAACGACCATCTTTTCGTAAATACTCCAGAGGTGCTTTGGACGACCACGAACATCAGCTTCAATGCCAAATGAAGTGAGCTTGTCACCGAGTGAACTCATCACGTCAGATAAGTACTCTTCGCGCTCTGGCTGACGAGCAGCGACCATTTGTTCGATTTCTGCATATCGCTTGGGGTGAAGTGTTGCGAAACAAAGATCTTCTAACTGCGACTTAACTTGCTGTACACCGAGACGGTGCGCCAGCGGCGCGTACACATCCATGGTCTCTTGGGCGATTGCTTGCTGGCGATTCATGGGCATCACAGAGATTGTTCGCATGTTGTGAAGTCGGTCAGCAAGTTTGATTACAAGTACACGCCAGTCTTGAGCCATGGCAATAAACATCTTGCGAATCGTTGCTGCCTGTTGAGCTTCTTTTGAGTCGAATTCCAAACGATCAAGTTTGGTAACCCCATCAACAATTGACGCGACTTGCTCGCCGAATTCTTTAGAGAGCCACTTAGTGGTGACAACAGTGTCTTCAACGGCGTCGTGCAGTAGCGCCGCGGCAATCGTTGGTTCATCAAGTCCAAGCTCAGCAATGATTTCAGCGACCGCAATCGGGTGGGTTACGTATGGTTCACCGGTACGGCGCAGTTGGCCCTCGTGGGCATTGATTGCGGCTAGTCCGGCACGACGAATGAGCGAGACATCACCGTTCAGGTGGTGTTCGCTAAAACGCCCAATTAGACGCTCAATTGAGGCCGTTAGCTCAGAATCAGCTGACGGACGAGTTGAGAGGCTGACCATACATCCAGCCTACCGGTGCTTTAACGACGCTTTTGCTTTCTTGCACGTGGCGCAATGCCTGAACGAGCAGAACTAGAACGCGATTGGCGTTGTGCGCCATCAGATCCAAGTCGTGCCGCTGAAGCGGGGGTCATTACCGAGCGCTCTTGACGATCGCGAGCGCGATTAGCTAGGTCCTTGAATCGTGGTTCGCGTTCCTTCATAAGTGCCAGCAAAGGACTGGCAATGAAGATAGATGAGTACGCACCACTAAGTAGTCCAACGAAGAGCGCTAATCCGTAGTTCTGAAGTGTTGTTGCACCAAGGATGTAGGCACCAACGACCAAAACTGAAAGCACTGGAAGAATCGCCACAAGAGATGTGTTGATTGATCGTGCCAGTGTTTGGTTCATTGAAAGGTTGACCATTTCTGCGTACGACATGTCACCAGATTTAAGAACGCCAGACGTGTTATCTCGCACTCGGTCGAACACCACCACGGTGTCGTACAGCGAATAACCAAGAATCGTCAAGATAGCAATAACAGTGTCTGGTGTTATCTGGAATCCCAGTAGCGAATACACACCAACTGTGATGAGAAGGTCGTGAACCATTGCAACGAATGCAGCGAGTGCCATCTTTGGCTCAAATCGAACTGAGATGTAGCCAACAACCGCAATGAAGAAGACAATGAGTGCTTCAAGCGCGCGCTTGGTGATGCCGCTTCCCCATGTTGGTCCAATGCTGCTCGTTGAAACTTGGTTGAAGCTAACGCCTGCTGCAGTGGCCATTGCTTGTGCAACATTGTTAGTAACCGTTACTTGCTGTTCCTGAGAAAGAGCATTTATGTCTGCAGACACCTGAAATGTCGAGCTTCCAAGCTTTTGAACAATTGGTTGAGAGATTCCGGCCTTTTCAACTGCACTCGTCATCTGTGCAACTGATGAGTGAGGCGCAAGAACTTCCCAAGTGGTTCCACCCTTGAATTCAATGCCGAGATTGAATCCACGAATTGCCAGTGAGCCAAGTCCAAAAATAATTACGACGATTGAAATGGTGAACCAAAGTTTCTTTCGTCCAACGAAGTCAACGGTTGTAAGACCACGGTACAGACGACCAAAGCGCCCTGGTGTCTTAGTTTCGTTACTCATTGTCGTTACCTCCAGATTGAAGTCCGGCGGCCATAGAAAGAGCTGAAGTGCTGCTTGAGCCACGACGACGAAGAAGCACAACAAGTGGACGTGTGAAGTACCACGTGATGACCACGTCGAGAAGTGTTGAGAGCCCTAGGAAGAATGCGAATCCACGCACGTCTCCAACAGCGATCAAGTACAGCAAAACTGCGGCGAGAAGACTTACGGTGTCAGCTGCAAGGACTGTTCTCCAGGCAGATTTGAATCCACGATCAACCGATGAGCGAACGGATCTGCCCGCTCGAGCTTCATCTTTCAGTCGTTCGAAATAAACAATGTAACTGTCAACAGTGATACCAATGGACACAATTAATCCGGTAACACCTGCCAGGTTGAAGCTAGGAGCAAACGCGGTGTGAGCTAGTGCAGAAATAATCGCCCACAACAGTGCAGCAGTAACAACAAGTCCGAGGATGATCACGAGACCAAGTGAACGGTAATAAAGAATTGTGTAGAGAAGCACAAGTGCGAGTCCAACAAGACCAGCGCCGAGGCCAGCAACTAATGCGTTGTGACCAAGTGTTGGTGAAACAGTCTGCGTTGAAAGCGGAACGAGGCGCACAGGTAGTGCACCGAAGTTCATGGCGAGTGCCAAATTCTTAGCGCTCTCTTGAGTAAACGAACCAGAAATTTGTCCAGATCCACCGAAACTTGAGAACGATGCCTGTGTTGGCTGAATAATTGGAGCTGACTGGATCACACCGTCAAGTTCAATAGCAACGAGTTGATGGAAGTTTTGCTGAGCAACCTGGTCCCACTGCGGAGTTCCAGCAGAGGTCAATGTGTAGCTAACAACCCATGCGCCGGCTTGGTCCTGCTGGGCGAATGCTTTTTTGATTGCGGTTCCAGTTAGCTGAGCTGGCCCAAGAACGTAACGAGCTCCACCGCCACCGAGAACCGGCAAAATTACATTCGCGGCTGGGTTGTCATTAGCTGGCTTGGTGTTTGCAACACTTGCGTACATTGGATCTGGTGCTGGAGTGTTTTCAATAAATCCAGCAGGTGTATTAGGTGCTTGCTGCACATTTAGGTTTGCAGCACTCATGAGGTATTTACCAGTTGGAGTTGGAATTTGTGTTGTTCCAATGTCAACAAGCTTCTTTGCGGTTCCAACAGATGCAAGAACTGGTCGGAACAACAACTGAGCGGTTTGTCCAACTGCTGCAAGAACTGAACGAGCGTCACTGACGCCTGGGATGCTGACAACAACATAGGTGCCTTGAAGATTTACTGTGGCACCAGAAACTCCAAGTCCGTTCACACGGTTAGAAAGAACAGTTACCACTTCTTGCATCTCAGCCAATGTTGCTGGAGTAGAAGGTTTGTAGACAACAGAAAGTCCACCAGCTAGGTCAAGACCAAGTTTTGGTCCCCATCCAAGGCTGAGCGTTGCAATCAATGATCCGAACGAAATAACTATCGAAAGGGTCAGACTGACAATCATTGACCTCTTTGATCCAACTTGTGAAGCCATTACTACTTGTCGCCCTCTGTCTCGTCAGATGACTCAACAACTGGTGCTGGGTCGAAGCGACGGGCAATTGCAGTTGGGATGAAGTCGAGTTCAGTGCCGCTTGAGCTACGAAGAGTAACGAATTCATCAGTGGTCTTCACAACTGTGCCAACAAAGCCACCGATTGTTTGGTAACGAACGCCAATTTCAGTGACACGTGCTTCGGCGCGAGCTGCTGCCTGCTTTTTGCGACGTGGACGTAGGTAGAAGAAGTAAATACCTCCAAAAACCACTACGTAGATGATGAGAATAGATGAACTACCTGATGATGATGTTGCTGCGAACATTTGAATTTCCTCCGTCAATAGACAACGAAACCCTAGTCGCTAAACAGGTCCGACCTAGACCAATCCCCCGCCACGAGGCTTTATTCCAAGGTGATTGAACGCTCGCTCGGTCGCTATGCGACCCCGAGGGGTTCGAATTAAAAGGCCTTCACGTAGCAAATAGGGCTCGTAAGCATCTTCAATCGTCGAGGGCTCCTCGCCGCAGGCGTGAGCAAGCGTTGTGAGACCCACGGGTTGACTCGAGAATTGATCACAAAGAAGCCCAAGAATTCTTCGGTCAATTTTGTCAAGTCCATAGACATCAACGCCAAAGAGATCAAGCGCTTCGACAGCAATTTCAGTAGAAATGATTTTGTGATCTTTTACTGCTGCAAAGTCACGGACACGTCGCAGTAGTCGGTTCGCAATTCGTGGTGTTCCTCTGCTGCGTTGCGCAATTGTTGCTGCAGCATCACCCGAAAGAACAACCTCTAACAACTTTGCAGAACGTTCAACAATCACAGTGAGTTCATTTGCGTCATAGAGATCAAGTTGTCCAATGAAACCGAATCGGTCTCTAAGTGGAGCTGCCACAAGTCCAGTTCTTGTTGTTGCGCCGACCAGTGTGAAGTTTGGAAGATCAAGTCGAATAGAACGTGCAGATGGGCCACGGCCAATCATGACGTCGAGGCGGTGATCTTCCATGGCTGGGTACAAAACTTCTTCAACCGACCTCGACAGGCGGTGAATTTCATCAATGAACAAAACATCGCCATCTTGCAAGTCTGTAAGAAGAGCCGCAATGTCGCCGGGTCGCGCAAGAACAGGACCAGACGTAATACGAAGCCCCGACCCCATCTCACTTGCCACAATGCTCGCAAGTGATGTTTTTCCAAGTCCGGGAGGACCAGCAAAGAGCAAATGGTCTACCGTCTGGCCACGTGACTTCGCAGAACCTAGAACAATTTCTAAGTGGCGAACGAGTTCACCTTGTCCAACAAACTCCTTAAGCGTTAATGGTCGAAGCGACACTTCAACCTGGCGCTCTTGAGTGCTGGCTACTGGAGCCACGACGCTCTGTTCAATCTGAGTTAGATCAATGTCTCGACGGCTCATTTACGCCTCAATAACTGCAGCGCTTCTCGAAGTGCGGTTGCCTCATCATCGGGCAGATCAACACCATCGAGTGCCTGTCTAATTTCTTGTGGGTTATACCCGAGCCCACGAAGCGCATCTTCAATGGCTGTTGTTTTTGCAGAGAGGTTTGCGGCAGGTTCGTAATTCGAGGCTGAAAAGACTTTCCCCTTCAGCTCCAAAACAATCCGGCTAGCCGTCTTTGGACCAATGCCCGGAATTTGAGAAATGCGCTTTGTGTCACCTGCTTCAATTGCACCAGCAATTTCATCAGTACTCATAGTCCGCAGCGCAGCAAGCGCTGTTGATGGACCCACTCCAGGTGTCACGAGCAGTAACTCAAAGAATTCACGGTCAGAGAATGATTTAAATCCATACAGAATGATCGCGTCATCTCTCACGACGGTATAAATAAACAGTTCGAGAGATTGACCAACGACAAAGTCTTCGCCAACTGCAACATGAACCTCGTAACCAACGCCATGAACGTCAAGAACAATGGTTCCATTGTTCTGATGATGCAGAACGTGACCAGATAGCCAACCAATCATGACTGGCTCACATTCAAATAACGCTGTTCGGTTCGAACAATCATGAAGTACGTAATTGCGAGTGCAAGTGCATCAGCTGCGTCAGCGGGCTTTGGGATTTCTGCGAGACCGCAAAGCTTCGCAACCATTTCTTGAACCTGAAGTTTTCCTGCAGCACCATAACCAGTTACAGCAAGTTTCACTTCTTGCGCAGTGAACTGTCGAACTGGGATGTCAATCGCGCCAGCGAGCGCAACCGCTACGCCACTCGCCTGCGCTACGGGAATCGCAGTCTTCGCGTTTCGCTGATAAAAAACACGTTCAACTACAACGGCGTCAGGCTTGGTTTCATCCATGAGGTCTCGTAGCTCTACGAGAAGTTGACTAAGGCGCTTTTCGACTGGAGTTGCGGGGTCGGTTTCGACGACGCCGGCTTTGATTGCACGGAAAGATTCAAGTCCATCAAAGGAGCCTTCGACCAGGCCGTAGCCACAGCGGGTCAGTCCTGGGTCGATTCCGAGTACGAACATACGTTCGATACTACTGCCCTAGGGGCATAATTGCTAGGAATTAGCCCTCGTATGAGGCAAGAATTTCATCAGAAATGTCGAAATTAGCGAAAACGTTCTGGACATCGTCATGGTCGTCAATGGCGTCCATGAGGCGAAGCAACTTGTGAGCTTCGACCTTGTCAGTCATTGGAATCGAGTTCTGGGCCACCAAAGTGAGGTCAGCGGATAAGACTTTTACGCCGAATCCTTCAAGTGCGTCTCTGACCATTCCGACTTCTGTTGGATCAGTCGTCACAAAGAAGTTATCGCCGTTTGGAGTGAAGTTTTCTCCACCGGCTTCCATCACCCATTCAAGAAGTTGATCTTCGTCAATCGGGCCTTGAACTTCAATAATTCCTTTGCGGTCGAACTGCCAAGAAACTGCACCCGGCTCAGCAATGTTGCCACCATTCTTTGAAAATGCATGCTTGATTTCAGCACTGGTGCGGTTGCGATTGTCACTCAGTGTTTCAACAATGATTGCAACACCACCCTGGCCGTAGCCTTCGTAGCTAATTGCTTCGTAGCGAACACCTTCGAGTTCACCAGTTCCACGCTTAACAGCGCGCTCAATGGTGTCGAGAGGGACAGAGGCTTCGCGAGCCTTTTGGAACATGGTGCGAAGTGCGGCATTTGCGCTCTGGTCGCCACCACCTTCACGGGCAGCAACTTCTACTTGGCGAATGAGTTTTGCGAATACTTTTGCGCGAGCACTGTCCTTGGCACCCTTGCGGTGCTTCGTAGTTGCCCATTTCGAGTGGCCAGACATAATTCCTCCTGCCCGTTGGGGCGATGTAATCCTAACTAAATGTCTACAGCGATTTTACAAAAAGCTCATGAACCCGAGAATCACTCGTGAGTTCAGGGTGAAAAGAACATCCCCAAGCGTTGCCCTGGCGCATGAGCACAGGATGCTCACCGTCACCATGATCATAGGTAGCGAGGATTTCAACGTTGCTTCCTACAGAGACAACTCGTGGGGCTCGAATAAATACCCCGGGAACTTGACCAATGCCCTTGACGTCAATGTCAGTTTCAAAACTTGCAATCTGGCGCCCGTATCCATTGCGCTTCACAACAACATCAATTGCGTTGTAACTCCACTGGTCACTTCGCCCACCTTCAATTCCAGAGCTCAACATAATGAGTCCCGCACAGGTTCCTAGAACGTTAAAACCATCATTGATTTTTTTATCGAGAGCGTCACGAACGCCAGAGGTTGTCAGCAAATACGCAATAGTCGTTGACTCACCACCGGGAATGATTAAACCATCGAGGTCATCTAACTGTTCAGCCCTCTTAACAAGAGAGACATCTGCACCAGCTTGGCTAAGCATGGTTGCGTGCTCGCGCACATCGCCCTGAAGAGCGAGTACGCCAACTTTTGGCATTACCAACCGCGCTCGGCGAGTCGTTGCTCGAGCGTTGCAGTTTCTGCTCCGCGCATTGCAGCTCCTAGCCCAGTTGACACCTTCGCAACAAGGTGGGCATCGGTGTAGTGCGTTGCAGCTTCGACCATTGCACGGGCCATGCGGATTGGGTCTTCAGCCTTGAAGATTCCTGAGCCAACAAATACTGCTTCGGCACCGAGTCCAAGAACAAGTACCGCGTCGGCTGGGGTTGAAATACCACCAGCGCAAAACAACGGCACTGGAAGCTTTCCAGTTTCTGCGACTTCTTGAACTAGAGGCAGTGGAGCTTGGAGGTCCTTTGCGAGAGTAAAGAGTTCTGATGCGTCAGCGGTTTGTAGACGACGAATCTGGGCGTTGATCGTGCGAAGGTGACGGACAGCTTCAACGACATTTCCAGTTCCTGCTTCACCCTTAGAGCGAATGAGACAGGCTCCTTCACCAATGCGACGAAGTGCTTCACCCAAGTTGGTTGCACCGCAGACAAAAGGAATGGTGAAGTCCCACTTGTCGATGTGGTTTGTTTCATCTGCTGGAGTGAGCACTTCAGATTCGTCAATGTAGTCCACGTCAAGTGCCTCAAGGATTCGAGCTTCTGCGAAGTGGCCAATGCGAGCCTTAGCCATAACTGGGATTGTCACAGTTGCTTGGATCTCTTGAATCATTTGAGGGTCACTCATACGAGCAACACCGCCATCACGGCGAATGTCAGACGGAACACGCTCAAGTGCCATTACAGCAACGGCACCCGAGTCTTCGGCGATTTTCGCCTGCTCTGGGTTGACGACGTCCATGATGACGCCACCACGAAGCATGTCAGCTAGACCGCGCTTGACTAGTGCGGAACCTACTTTGGAATTGTTAGAAGAACTCATGTTCTAAGACTAACTGGAACGGCTGATTACCATTCTTCAAGCGCAAGTGCTCGAAGTTCCACGTCATCTAAATCACTGATATTTGAGTCTTTACGGTCACTCCAGATGTCAAACCAAACCCAGCGACCCTGGTCGTAATTAGGGGTCAAAAAGAAGGATCCCGCAGGGACAACTTGGCGAGAACACTTGCGTAGTGCCCCAGCTAGTCCGAGTGGATACCTGATTGCAGCGGCGGCGACTTCATCAGCACGGTACGCAGCACCATGTCCAGCCAGTGACTTTCGATCTTCAGCGCTAAGAGATGCAAGAGACGCAACACTTTGTCGCTGCAAGAGAGCGAGTCGCTGGCGAGCAAGACAGTGAGCGACAACGCCCTCTAGTTCAATGAGTTCAAAGTCACGCATGAGCGCACTCGTAATAAACAATGCATGTCCTGAACCATTAGGAACCAACGTTGCGTTGTAGCCCTCATCTTCAACAATGAATGCACTCACGCTGTCAACTCCGAAGGTTGCAGCAAGTCTGTCAAGAACAGTTACGAGACGCTGACGGTCTTTAGGTGTTCCACCTGCCTTAAAGGCATCGAGAAGCACGTTGCCAAGTGAGTTTCCGCTTTGTGTGAACTTTTTAACTGAGCGACGAAAATCAAATACGTAGAGTGCTACAACAACTGGGGCGCCTACAGCAATTAATGGTGAAACAACAAAGCCTGCGAGCAGTCCAAGAGCGATGACCGCCACGATGATTGTTTTAAGAAGATTTTTGCGACGTGCGAGTTTTGCAACGGCGTGCAAATTCGCGGTGCGCTCACCAGAAGATGGTGCGTAAGGGTTTTGCCAGGTTGGGTCAAGAACCGGCGCAACGTAGCGAGGGCTACGGTCACGTGATGAATTTGGTCTGCGTTGACGCGAACGTTGCTTAGTTGCCACGACTAAAGGCTACCGGGTTGCTTGAAAGCGCAGAGTCGCTTCGTCGTAGAGCGCCTCATACTGGTCAATTAGTCGAGACATGGACCAGTTTTCAGCATGATTGCGAGCAGCGGCGATTGAGTCTGTTGTCTCTGATCTGAGCGACAAAGTAATTGCTTGCTCCAGAGATGATGGGTTCGCTGGCTCAAAGAGGGTGGCGAATGAACTTGCAGCATCACGGTAACCATCTATGTCACTTGCGATAACGCTTGTCTCACTGGCCATACCTTCAAGAAGTACCAGACCAAAACTCTCACCCCTAATTGCTGGACAAAGCAGTGCGTTCGATCTACGCAACCACGCGCGCTTGTCAACATCATTCGCTGCACCCACAAAAACAATGTTTTCATCGCGTCCGGCCAATGCTTCGAGCTTTGATCGATCTGGTCCATCGCCAATGACGACAAGTTTCCACTGCTCAGAACTATTCGAGTTATGGGACTTCACTGCTGTGATTGCAGTTGCGGTTCCTTTTCTATCTTCGAGCCGACCAATCGTCGCTAGGGTCACTTCCCCAGTTCGCTCGCGAGGGATTGCTACGAATCTGCTGGTTTCAAAACCATTAAACAAAACAGCACTTTCGATACCAACAGCTTTTTTAATAGTCTTTTCGGCTTGTGCACTGACACTCGCGAAAGCATCCAAGTATTTCGAGAGCTTTTTTAGCAGTGGAGAAGTGAGCGTGAACGCAGGGCCGTCACCGCTTCGATGAAATGTACCTACAGCCGGGGCTGCATGGCTGCGAAGTATTGCCCAGCCAACTAATGGAGCAAAGGGTTCATGAAAATGGACAATGTCCGGCTTGAATTCACTAACGAGCTTTCGAGCTTTTCTCGCTGCTGAAAAAGACAGAGTGATCGGAGCGCGTGAGCCATTCGCTGGAATTGAGAAGAGTCTTCCAAAGTGAGCAACTACAGCATTTGTTTCATATTCAGATAGGTCAGAACTATCTGGAGAAACAATGAGGACTTCATTTCCACGAGCTGTTAATTCTCGACTCATTGCAAGCACTTGCTCTTGTACTCCACCGTAGATAGAAAGTGCGTAAGGACAAACAATCGCAATTCGACGACTCACGAAGTAAACCTCGGCTGAAGTACGTGCCACTGCTCTGGGGCACGACGAATAAGTCCTTCTAGTTCGTATGCAACTTGCTGAGTAACGCGAGTCACGTCTTCACGAAGTTTTCCTTGTCGAACCGCCTCAATAGGTGGGGTTACAACTGCGTAGTGATCATCTCCAGGTCCGCTGTAACAAGCACATGCCACGAGTGTGGCACCCGTGCGAAGCGCAAGCGTTGCTGGTCCCGCTGGGATTGTCACCATCTCACCAAAGAATTCAACTTCAATGCCGTTTTCTTGAATGTCTCGATCGCAAAGAAGGGCTACAACGCCACCATCTTTTAGCGTTTTAAGCAGTTCAGATCCAGCGTGCTCATTGAGAGGAATTATCTTCATCCCCATGTCTTCACGCTTCTTCTTAAACCACTGGAACAATTCAGGTGGATCAAGTTCTTCTGCGACTGCAGTCATGTTCATTCCAATTTGTGACCAAAATGCGCCACCCCAGTCCCAGTTACCAGTGTGAGGTAAGGCAATTACTGTTCCCATGCCCCGCTCTTTTGCAGCAAGTAAGTGTTCGAATCCTTCACCAATAATGAAGCGACTTGAAATTGTTGATGTTGGAATCGCTGGAAGATTTGCACTTTCAGCCCAGTATCTTCCGTACGCCATGAATCCACGATCACAAAAATCTTCGAGAAGGTCGTTGTCAACATTTTTCGACGGATCACTCAGCGCATGGCGAATGTTCACACGAAGGTTTTTGCGAGCAGATGTTTCTCGCTTACCAACTATTCCAGCAACCTTCTCGCCAGCTTTTGAAACAAACGAGAGCGGAAGTGCTTCAAGAATTGTCGCCAGGGACTTAAAGAGCGCAACGCGCGACTTGTTTGACACGATTAGCGACGCGATGCGCGACTAAGTCCTCGACGACGACGAATTGAATTCTGAAGATCTGTAAGAGGAGTGTGTTCTTGTGGTGGAGGACTTGCGGCAACTTTCCAAACTCGCATGAAACGACCAAGCGCCGTCATTGTTGTTAGAACCAACATGATCCACAGCACTGGAATGAAGATTGGTTTTGCGAGAAGGGCAACACCCATAAGAAGCATTCGCTCTGCGCGCTCCATCAGGCCACCTTTTGCTGTGAGTCCCAAGCTCTCAGCCTTAGAGCGCTGGTACGAAATCAAGAAGGTGGTTGTGAGGATGGCGAATGGAAGAAGTACCAATTGGCCGCGGTTGTGCGCAGTTAGGTAATACGCAGCGCCCATGAGCAACGCCGCATCAGAAATGCGGTCAATTACAGAGTCAAAGAAGCTTCCGCGTTGACTGGCTCGGTCAGATGCTTTGGCAACGGCACCGTCAAACATGTCGTGAAGTCCAGTTGCAAGGAGTAGAACAATTGCAAACCAGTGATGTCCTGATCCAATGGCCCACCCAGTAGCGACGGCGAAGACAAGCCCTAAGGCTGTTAGGACATCTGGCGAGAAACCAATTTTGACGAGAACTCGTCCAATTGGCGCTGTGCCTGCATCTAAAGTTTTACGAAACTTTCCGTCGAACATTGAGCCTCCGGACCCTTAACTACAAGTGTAATGGGCTAAAAGTTGCCCATTGGACTTAAAGATTTGCATGAACTTTCTGCCACGTTGACTGCAGGGATTCAGGTAATACCTTTGTCTCTCCAATTGATGCCATGAAGTTTGTGTCGCCGTCCCAGCGTGGAAGCGCATGTGCATGAAGATGTTTAGGAATCCCCGCCCCGGCTGCGCGGCCAAGATTCATTCCAACATTCATCCCGTCAGCCGCGTACGTTTTTTCTAACGCCACAACCGCACGTCGAAGCGTTAGATAGAAATCTGCGTATTCGTCGTCGCTTAAATCACCTAGCCCCTGTAGATGGCGAAGAGGAAGCACGAGAAGGTGTCCAGATCCATAAGGGAACGCATTAAGAGTTACGAATGAGAATTCTGTTTTAAGAAGTACTCCAGACTCAGAACTCACATCATCAGTACTTAATTTGCAGAAGACGCAGCTGGTGCTCTCCTTGGAGTTATCAATCGCTGCACTACTGCTGACGTACTCTTCTCGCCACGCTGCGGAGAAACGCTCTAAAGGCATTTAGTTCGCCTCAGGGGAACCGTGACTAGCAATTTCTGCGAGCAATTTTTCGCGGAACTGTGTACGAGTCACACCACGGTCTGGGTCGTTTGTTCCTCGAGCATTGACTCCAAGAGTTCCGTTAGCAACATCATCGTCGCCAACAACCACAATGTAAGGAATCTTTTCTAACTTCGCACGGCGAATGCGACCACCGAGCGGCTCATTCGCTGGATCAACAATCGCACGAACGCCGTCAAGCTTGAGTGCATTAGCAACTTCGTAGGCGTAGTCATCGTGGGCGCCACTAACTCCAAGTACTCGTACTTGTTCTGGGGCAATCCACGTTGGCATGCTCCCTGCGTAGTGTTCAATCAAAATAGCGATGAAGCGTTCAACGGAACCAAACAGTGCACGGTGAATCATGATTGGACGCTGACGAGCATTATCGCTACCAATGAAGGTGGCATCGAAGCGTTGAGGTAGTTGGAAGTCAAGTTGAATTGTTGACATCTGGTGAGTGCGACCAATTGCATCGCGAGCCTGTACAGAAATCTTTGGACCATAGAACGCTCCACCAGCGTGGTCCATGACAAGTTCTAGACCAGCGGCATTAGCAACGCTCGCAAGCGTTGTTTCTGCTTCGTTCCACTCTTCATCTGTTCCAACGGCCTTGCCTTCAGGTCGTGTTGAAAGCTCAAGATAGAAGTCATTAAGTCCGAAGTCGCGAAGCAGGTCAAGTACGAACTGCAGCAAACTTGTTAATTCTTCGGTCATTTGATCACGAGTACAAAAGATGTGTGCATCGTCTTGTGTCATTCCACGAACACGAGTCAGTCCGTGAACTGCACCAGACTTTTCGTAGCGATATACCGTTCCAAATTCGAACATACGAAGTGGAAGTTCACGGTAACTACGTTGACGAGACTTGAAGATAAGTACGTGGAACGGACAGTTCATTGGCTTTAGGTAGTAACTCTGCCCATCGTCAAGTTCCATTGGTGGGTACATGCCATCAGCGAACCACTGCAAGTGACCTGAAGTTTCAAAGAGCTCAGCCTTGGTGATGTGTGGTGAGTACACAAACTCATAGCCACCAGCCACGTGACGGCTTCTTGAATACTCTTCCATCACACGTCGCATAGTTCCACCACGTGGGTGAAAGACCGCGAGGCCTGGCCCGAGTTCAGATGGGAAAGAGAAGAGGTCTAGTTCTTGACCAAGGCGACGGTGATCGCGAAGCTCTGCTTGCTCCAGCTGCTCAAGGTGTGCAGCGAGTGCATCCTTAGATTCCCAAGCCGTTCCGTAGATGCGCTGAAGTTGTGCACGCTTTTCATCACCACGCCAGTACGCACCAGCAACTCGCATCAACTTGAAGTGACCAAGTCGTGATGTTGATGGAACGTGGGGTCCGCGACAAAGGTCAACAAATGCCGGAGAGTTTGAATAAGCAGAAACAGCAGTTGTGCTTTCTACCTCATTCAAATCTTCTTCAGATCCACCATCTTTAACGGCATTGATGATTTCAACTTTGAACGGCTGATCTTTGAATAATTTGAGACCCTCTTCAAAGGAGTGCTCAGAGCGAGTGAAGGGTTGGTCTTCCTTGAAGATCTTTCGCATTTCTTCTTCAATGCGAGGAAGGTCATCGTCAGAGAATCGTGCTCCCCCAGGAAGTTCAAAGTCATAGTAAAAACCGTTCGAAATTGATGGCCCAATTGCGTAGTGCGCTCCTGGCCAGAGTCGACACACCGCCTGAGCTAGAACGTGCGCTGTGGAGTGGCGAAGAACATCTCTTCCGTTTTCACTCGCTGGAGTAACAATCGCAACTTTGTCGCCAGACTTAAGAGGAGCGCCGAGGTCAGTGAGTTGACCATTAACTTCTGCAGCCAGTGCATCCTTTGCGAGTCGGGCACCAATTTGGGTCGCGAGATCAAGCGCGCTTGCGCCACTAGTTAGAGTGCGTTCGCTACCGTCTGGGAGAAGTACTTGAATATCCGACATGATGCCTTTCGCTCCCTACAGCGTAATGCCGAGAAGGGCTGCCGCTGAGCCAACGCTGTAACCAGCGTGTGCCGCATCATCAATTTTAGTTACGGCCAACGGAGTATTTAAGTCATCATCAAGTGCGCTGCGCACCTCATCGAGGACAGTTCCGGTGCGCCCATTGACAAGTGTCGAGCGCCAAGTCGCCAGTCTTGACTGCGCTATTGAGAGAAGATCATCAGTCCATTGCCAGTCGTGGCGGTAATGCTGCGAGAGAAGAGCTAATCGAACAGCTGCTGGCTCTGCTTTTTCTGCAAGAGCAGAAACAAATACCAAGTTCCCAAGTGACTTCGACATCTTGATGCCGTCGAGACCAACGAGGCCAACATGTAGCCAGTGCTTAACAAACTGAACACCATTCGCAGTTTCACTTTGTGCAGCTTCAGATTCATGATGTGGAAACGCAAGGTCTCTACCACCACCGTGAACGTCCAGCGTCGCGCCTAAATCACGTTGCGCAAGTGCAGAGCACTCAATGTGCCAACCGGGCCGTCCAGCTCCCCATCTTGATTCCCAAGAAGGTTCATCATCGAGCGAAGGTTGCCAAAGAACAAAGTCAAGAGGATCACGCTTTCGTGTGTCTTCAATGTTGCCCCCATGAACTGCAGATAGCGCCAGCATTGATTCGTACGTCTCGTGACTTACTTGTCCGTAGCGCGGGAACTTAGAACATTCAAAATAAATCCATCCATCAACTTCGTACGCGACACCAGCGGCAAAGAGTTTTTCAATGAGGGTGAGGATTTCTGGAATGGCTCCAGTTGCGCGTGGTTCTGAGTAAACAGGCAACAAATTAATTAGTTGCATGTCTCGATCGAACTTAGCCATCTCTTGTGCGGCAAGGTCGAGATAGTTAACACCAATCTCGCGAGACTTTTGCAAAATACTGTCATCAACGTCTGTTACGTTTCGCACACATCGAGTTTCATGACCAGCGTCTCGAAGTCGACGTTGCAAAATGTCAAAAGTTAAATAAACAAAAGCGTGACCTAAGTGTGCAGCGTCGTATGGAGTAATGCCACAGCTGTACATGGTGACGACGGGTCCCGCTTCAAGCGGGAATACACCACCACGTTGTGTGTCATACAGACGCATTAGTGATTAAGTCCTGCCATCTTCACGTAGCTGTGAGCACGGTGACGAATGTTGATTGAAATGCAAACTGCGGTAAATGCTTCCACCGCGCTTGCGAGAGCCATGGTGCCAGCAATGATTGCGAATAGTCCTGGCATCTCACTGACAATGTCATTGATTCGCTTGCGAGCATCTTCGTCGTCTCCGAAAATAACTACGTCAGCATCAATGCCACTGTCGAGGTCTTCCATCTGTGCTGCAGGAAGGTGATGGAATGCACCAACAATCTTTGAATCAGTCAACACTGCAGCTATTTCTGCGGCCATTGATCCAAGCGGTGGGTAGACAGGAATTAGTTCCTTGTTGCCACGTGTCAGAGCATTCACCATTGACACAACAATCTTTCCATCAAGCTTTGACTTCAGCGACGCTGCAGTTTCAACCGCAGAGTCAGAAGGAGTTGCGACGATGACAATGTCACATGACGCAGCATCTTCATTTGTTCCACCTGAGATTTTTCCGTCACCACGAACTGTGATGCCTGATGCAGTTTCACTCGCACGTTGTGCATCGCGTGATCCAAGCACCACGTTGTATCCAGCGCATGCGAGTCGCACTGCTACTCCACGGCCCGCAGGCCCAGTTCCACCAAGAATGCCAATTGATTCCATCATCGTCCTCATTTATTTACTTATTGCCAAGTACGCTAACAACATGGGACTACTCACAAATCACCGCATCCTTATTACGGGCGTACTTACCGATGACTCCTTGGCTTTTGGCATTGCCAAGCGCTGCCTAGAAGAGGGCGCCACCGTTGCAATTTCAGGTGCTGGGCGTGGAGTCTCACTCACCCGCCGGGTCGCCAAAAAGCTCGGTGACGTCGGCGAAATCATTGAATTAGACGTCACCAGCCCTGAGCAAATTGCGGCTGCCGTGAAAGAAATTGAAACAAGATTTGGGCGACTTGACGGACTCGTGCACGCAATTGGTTACGCGCCTCAGTCATGCCTAGGTAATGGAATGTTCGTTGCACCCTACGAAGATGTGTCTACAGCAATGCAGATTTCTACATATTCACTCGCTGCACTCGTTGGTGCATTTCGTCCGCTGCTGCAAAAGAGTGAAGCAGTAGGTGGTGCATCAGTAATCGCACTCGACTTCGACGGCTCACGTGCGTATCCCATGTACGACTGGATGGGAGTCATGAAGGCAGGGCTTGAATCGCTTGGTCGTTACTTGGCTCGTGAAGTTGGACCAGACAAGATTCGAGTCAACATGCTCGCTGCTGGACCTATTAGGACAATGGCTGCAAAATCTATTCCAGGTTTTCAAGCATTCGAAGACACCTGGGGCGAACGAGCTCCACTTGGCTGGGATGTAAATGATTCAAGTGCAGTCGCAGATACTGGCGTTGCACTCTTGTCACCACTCATGCGAGGAACGACAGCATCAGTCATCCACGTTGATGGTGGCGCCCACGCAATGGGCTAACTCTCTTGCTGCGCAAACTGCGTCTCGTAGAGATCTTTGTAAAGTCCACCTTCGCGAAGTAAGTCTGTGTGCGATCCACGTTGAACAACTCTGCCGTCTTCGATTACAAGAATCTGATCTGCATTTCTGATTGTTGAAAGTCTGTGTGCAATCACCAACGAAGTGCGCTCTGACATGGTTTCTTCCAAAGCCTTTTGAACCAACGATTCACTTTCGGCGTCAAGGTGAGCAGTTGCTTCGTCAAGCACAACGAGCTTTGGTGACTTTAGAAGCAACCGAGCCAGAGCAATGCGCTGCTTCTCGCCACCTGAAAGTCGGTAGCCGCGTTCTCCAACAACAGTTTCAAGGCCTAACGGAAGTGATTCCACCAAGGTCCAAATTTGTGCAGACCTAAGAGCCTTCTCGAGTTCTTGCTCAGTGGCGTCGGGCTTGGCGTACAGAAGGTTTACACGAATGGTGTCATGAAAGAGATGAGAATCTTGAGTAACAACGCCAACAGTTGCGTTTAGTGACTCAGTTGTTGCATCTCTAATGTCGAGTCCATTAATTCGAACTGAACCAGAAATCACGTCATAGAGGCGTGATACCAGCAGTGAGATGGTTGTCTTACCTGCTCCACTTGGACCAACGAGTGCAGTCATGGTTCCAGGTTCAACGACAAAAGAGAGGTCGTGCAGGACATCGGTCTTGGCGACTTTCTCAAGCTTTGCAACAGCTTCTAGTGATGCGAGCGAAACCTCTTCTGCGCCTGGGTACGAGAAGACAACGTGATCGAATTCAAGTCTCGCCGGTCCGCTTGGAATAGACGAGGCGGTTGGACTTTCTTTAATCATTGGCTCAAGATCAAGAACCTCAAACAAACGCTCAAAGCTAATCATTGCTGACATGTAGTCAATGTTGATGTTTGAAAGCTGTGTTAGCGGGCCATAGAGTCTCGTGAGATACGCAGTAATTGCGACGACCGTTCCAACGGCGAGAGTTCCATCAAGTGCCTGCACCCCACCGAATCCATACGCGAACGCAGTAGCGAGTGACGCGGTGAGCGAAAGTGCAATAAAGAAAAAACGAGAATAAATCGCTTGGTCAATTCCAATGTCACGAACTTCCAATGCGCTATCTCTGAAGTTCTTCTGTTCATCAGCAGGACGACCGAAGAGCTTCACCAGCATTGCACCCGCAACATTGAATCTTTCAGTCATCACCATGTTCATGTTGGCGTTAAGTTCGTTGCCACGAGCAAACAATCCACCAAGACGCTTGCCGACCCGGCGTGCTGGTAGCAAGAACACTGGAACGAGTAGCAGAGCGACCAGAGTGATCTGCCAGCTCAAGACAAACATTGTTCCGAGCACGATGCTGACAAGAATTAAGTTTCCAACGATGTTTGAAAAGAGATCGGTAAACGCCTGCTGGGCTCCGATTACATCATTGTTCAGACGACTAATGAGCGCACCCGTTTGAGTGCGAGAGAAAAAAGCAATCGGCATTGATTGAATGTGCTGGAACACTTCAGAACGGAGGTCACAAATAAGTCCTTCACCAATCACTGCAGATATTCTTCGCTCGATTAGAGAAAGCAAAGCGTCAAAGACAGCGAGCAGCGCAGTTAGTAATGCGAGAGCAATTATTAGCCCCTGATTCTTACCAATAATTCCCTTGTCAATGATTGCTCTAAGCAGCAGTGGAGAAACCGAGCTAACAACTGCATCAGTTATTACTGCGCAGAGGAAAATGATGAGAATCTTTTTGTACTGCTTTGCGTACAGGAGCACGCGAGGAAAGGTTCCCTTTTTTATTTGGTGTTCCAACATGTTGCGGTCTTTAGTTAGACCACGCATGCCCATGCGACCACTCCTAGCCGCACCACCACCGCCACCATGCATGCTCATTGCGATCTCCTCGACAACTTCATCACAGCGTCGTGAACGCAGAGAAAATAATCAGAACTCCCAAAATCATCATCACCGATGCACCAATTGTTCGAAGTGCCACAAGACGGTTAGGCGATGTTGCTAGCCACTCACGTGCTGAGCCGGCAATGTATCCCCATGTTGCATCGCTAAAGAAGGCCATGACGCTGAACATCACTCCGAAAATCAACAACTGGATTGTTACATGTCCTTTTGATGGATCTACGAAGTGTGGAAAGACTGCAGCAAAGAAAATTAAAGCTTTCGGATTAAGTACACCAACAATGAAGCCTTGGCGAATAATGACTGCCTTGGACGGCTTGTCATCTGCTTGGTCAATCATCGCGGCGGCGTGAGCTTTTCTTTTTTGAAAGGCTTCAATGCCTAGCCAAATCAAGTAGCAACCACCAGCGAACTGCAGTGCAGCTGAGAATACTTTCGAATGCGAGATGAGTGGCCCAAGTCCTACGGCAACTAAGACTGAGAGAACGAGTGCACCGAGGCTGTTACCGAGTGTGGTGAGTACTGCAGTCCACTTTCCCCAAGCAACTCCGCGCGCAATGGTGAACATGACACTCGGTCCAGGCGCAATGATGATGATCGTAGAAGCGACAAAGAACTCAAAGAAGTGGCTGCTATCAATCATGGTGAGTCAATTTTACTATGCGCTCCATAATGCCGAGCCAGAAACCAATACTGAAACCAATGCCAATTGCGAATGCTGCCGTTCCAACGCCAACGGTGCCTCCAAGAAGCCATCCAATTGTGAGGACAGTAGCTTCAATTGAAATTCGAACATAGACAATGCTGACACCTAGTTTTCGGTGCAAGCTCGTCATTAATCCATCTCGAGGTCCTGGTCCAAGTCCCGTTGTCAGATAGAGCGAGCTACCAATGCCAATCACCAATATTGCTCCGACCATGTAGAGCGTCTTCATGACAAAGTTCGTAGCGACTGGCAAGTGGGCTGCAGTTAGATCAAGAGCGTAAGCAATGACTAGCAAATTCGCAATCGTTCCCAGCCCTGGCTTTTCACGAAGTGGAAACCACAGAAGTAAAACAGCAACACTAATTAGAAGCGTCGCCCATCCAATTGATAGATGGGAGTGCTTTGTGATGCCCTGGGCGAAAACAGTCCAAGGTGTCGCTCCCCAATTCGACTGAACCAGAAGTCCCTCGCCAAAACCAAAGATTCCAAGTCCACCAATCAATGGAAGGAACATGGAAGGTCGAAACGCCCACGTTGATTTGGCTCTCCATGGAGTAACTGGGATCTTGTGACTCAGTGCAGACATTGCAAGTAACGCTACTCCTTGGTATGAAAGTAAATAAACCAAGGGTTTTCAAGTTGGAAGTGATGGTCCACGCATGAGCGACGTGAGTTGTAGCCTCTACGCGTGTCAGATAACGAAAATTCAAAGTCCCGTTGGTTAAAAGAAAAGAAGCCAGGAATGGCTCTAAGAGAAGTTGTCATGGGGCTCGACAAATTAGAGCGCGGAGTCAGTTTCGGAGCCGCAGGTGTCGCACTAATTTTTGCTGCTCTTTACTTTCCAAGAATCCTTGCCAAGACAACCATTCTTCACCTCACCGCAAAGCCTGGCAAAGTAGAGCCGTTTTGTGCTCAGGACTACACGCACAAGGCAACGCTCTGCATACGCACACTGGTCACACATCCTGCTTACTGGCTTCCTGCTTTCATGGCACTGGCAATCATTGGTTTGTTCATTTTGTTCTTCGCCTTCCGAAAGAAGCGTGCCGGAGTAATTGTTAGCTGCCTACTTCTCGGCCTCTACATTGGCGCACTAAGTAATGGTCTTTTGTTCGTATTTGTAGGTGGATGGTTAATTATTCGTGCACAACGACTTACAAAGTACGGAGATGCTTCATTCTCTGGATCATCGCGTAAGGCAAAAGAAATCTCGAAGGCAAGAAAAGAAGGTAAGCCTGTCCAGTCGTCAGACACACCATTAGTGAAACCAGCACCAGAAGCTTCAAAGCGCTACACACCAAAGCAGCGCAAGCGTCGTCGTTAGCATGGCTCAATTAGGACTTGATTTTCCAACAGCATGGGGTCGCAGATATTCCGCCAGAATTTTTCGACACATGTATCAGTCCTATTACGTAGCGCCCTACATCAAATACATGGCATCACTCAAGGTTGTAGGTGTTGAAAACATTCAAGGTGAACGACCATTTATTTTTGTTGCCAACCACACAAGCAACCTTGACACCCCATTAACAATTGCTGCGTTTCCAGCGAAGGTCAGAACACACACTGTCGTTGCAGGAGCGATGGACACATTCTTTATGAGTCGAGTAAGTGCATTTAGAGCCGTACTTCGATTCAACGTGATTCCCATAGATCGTCACAAAGTAAACCGCAGGAGTTCACAGCTCGCTATTGAAGTTCTCGAAGATAAATGGAACCTGTTGCTTTTTCCAGAGGGTGGAAGGACGCCAGACGGAAATCTGCAGCAATTCAAAGGTGGCGCCGCTTACTTAGCGGAGCGCACTAACGCAACAATCATTCCTATTTACATTCACGACATTGGCTACCTACGTGGGCCAAAATACGCAAAGGCTCCTAAGTACATCAAAGGACCAAGCCAGTCACGTCATCCAGTGACGGTTGCTTTTGGAAAGCCCTTGAAGTGTGGTGACGGAGAAAACATCCGTAAGTTCAACACTCGAATTGAAGATGCAGTTGTTGCACTTGGTCGTGAAATCAGTGGCGACAATTCGTACAGCGTAAGTCGCCCTAGCGAGAACTCAGACTCGTAACTCTTTCTGCATAAAGCAGATCTGCAGCTGTTTTAAGCGGACTTAAATTATTGCCAGTCACCTTCGCAATTACCTCATCACAGAGCCACGGATTCATTGCGAGAACTGGACCGTGAGCGTACGTTGCCCAAATAGTTTCGGATACAAAGCCGTCAAAATGTCCATTGTTCCCACGACCATGCAGCACGGTGCCAAGTGGTTCAATTCCAGGGGACAACGTTGTTACCCCGCCGTGATTCTCAAACCCCACCAGTTTGTTCTCTCCTACTTGGCTGAGGAGTTCGCCAACAGAGCGAACTGAGCCTCTGGCCGTTTCGACATCAACGAGTGAGAGCCCCTCGTAGGCATCGTTGCCCTCTACGCAGAATGATGTGCCAAGAATTTGAAGTCCCGCACAAACAGCAAATACGTGCGCGCCATTTGCAACCCGCTGCTTCAAAGATGCCTTCTTTAGAAGATCAACAGCGAGTCGCTGTGGGCCGTCTTCACCTCCACCAAGTATGTAGAGATCAGCATCAGGAAGTTCATCGGTTACGGAAACATTCATAACGTCAACGTCAATACCGCGTCGAGTAGAGCGCTCTGAAAGTGCGAGTGCGTTTCCATAGTCCCCGTAGGTTCCAAGAAGCTCTGGATAGATGAGGGCGATCTTCATCATTCTGTTGTCCTCTGCATCCAGTCACTAAAGGCTGTGTAGTTAGCAAGAAGTTCAGTCGTGTCTGAAGTCTTTGGAAGCGAGTTCAAGTCATTTACAACTTCGTACGTGACATTCGCATAATCAAGTCGTGTCGCAAGATCGAGTCTGCGTTCTCCTAGACACCAAACTTTTCTGCCTCGCAGTTGCTCAAATGAAACGTCGTAGAGCCACGAAGGATCTTTCCCATCTGCAATGCGAGCGTTGATGGCAATCCAGACGTCATCGGTTCCTGGGCTGAGTGATTCAAGAAGCGCATCAAATCCTGCTGGGTTTTTTGCGAGAAGCATGTGAATTTTTCTTCCCTGCCATCTGCGCACTGTAAATCTTCCAGCTATTCCAGTGACCGACTTCATACTCGTGAGTGACTTTGAGGGATCAATGTTCAACACGTCAAGCGCCGTAGCCGCCATTGCGGCATTTCCAACATTGAACTGACCCGGAATGCTGAGAGAGGTCTGCACTGTTTCGTCACCAATGAGAACTTCGTTGCCACTGACGCTTGCTACACAACCTGGTTTAGTAAATCCACACACACACGACCAAGAATCTGATGTTCTAACTATTGACTGAGTGCACTTTGGGCACGAGACTGCGTCAGATGTCCATGGCGTTTCAATGTTGCACCAGCGGATGTTTTTAGCTGACTCACTTGCGTAGACAACAAGAGGATCACTTGCATTCGCAACAACCACAAGGTCATGTGCTGTTTTAGAGAGTGCACTTCGCCATCGTTCAGCGATTGAACGAACTTCTGTAGCTCGGTCGAGTTGATCTCTTGAAAGGTTTAACAACACAACAACACGTGGGTTCGTTGCCTCAAGAACAACTGGGAGCCATGCTTCATCAGTTTCTAATACAACATGAGGTGAACTAGATCCGCTGAGCGCAGCGACGTGACCTGCTGGCATGTTGGCGCCGGTTGCGTTTGAACAGACTTTGTCCCCCCATCCAGCCACGCAGAGAGCTGTTGTGGTGGTTTTGCCGTTTGTCCCGCTTACTAGAATGATCTGTCGGTTCTTGCTCAAATCATTTAGAAGCTTCGGGTAGATCGCGAGTCCAGCTCGCCCGCCAGCAACAGTCCCAGAGCCCCGTCCGGTTGCCCTAGAAAGTGAGTTAACCGTGCGAAGGGCGCTGAGCGCCAGAAATCCGCGAAGTGAAAGGCGATTACTCATTGCCCTAACGCTAACAACCCTGAAAACACAAAAGGACCAGCCGGGGGGAGGCTGGTCCTTCTGCAAAAACCTGCGCCTTGCCATCAGGGGGGCTTCTGGCAAAACGCGTTGATATAAGTATGCCGATTGACCAAGTATCACGCAAGTTGATTAGATGAATACTTGCTATCTGTATAATAGATACATGGAGATTCGCCAACTTGAAGCCCTTTTAGCAATTTCAGACCATGGAAGCTTCTCTGACGCCGCCGCCGCTCTCGGAACAGTTCAGTCGAACATCTCGTCAAGAATTGCGAAACTCGAAGCTGAACTTGGTACTGAACTAGTTGATCGATCCAGCGGAAAGCTAACTGAGTCAGGAAAAATAGTTAGTGAGCGCTCTCGCCGAGTTGTTGTTGAAGTGAATGCCATTACTTCAGACGTTTCTGAGCTCACAAAAGATGTCCGAGGGCAAGTTTCCCTAGGCATGATCGGAACAGCAGGTCGATGGGTAGTGCCACTACTCCTCGAAGCCCAACGTCGTGATTACCCACACATTGCTCTTCGAATCACCGAAGGAACAAACTCAACGCTCGAACCACGAGTTGTTGATGGAACAATTGACATGGCAGTTTTGGGATGGCCCGCTAGTGCTCCAGAACTTAAGGACTTCGACCTGTACAGCGAAGACCTCGCAGTCATTGCGCACCACAGCCATCCACTTGCAGCTCAAAAAGGAGCAATCTCGCTCAAAGAGCTCTCTCAGCATGAGCTACTGCTTCCACTGTCAGGAACACCTATTCGAAAAGAAATTGATGATGCGTGTCGAATTGCTGGTGTGCAACTTAAACCAATAGTTGAACTGGACGGAATTAGAACTATTGCGTCAATGACATTTGATGGTTACGGTCCATCAATTCTTCCAATCACGATGCTTTCAAAGTTTTTACGTGAAAGCTTTAGAGCTATTCCAATTTCTGACATATCGCAGCGTCGAGTAATCCTCGTATCAAGACGATTCGGCTTCCCCTCTGCGCCAGTACGCGCCGTTGAAGCAATGCTCCATGAAGTAACTAGGTCAAATCCAAATACTCCTTCAGGTGTCTACGTCGACACTCCAAAATCTCTGTAATAGTCAGTAGATGGCTAGCGCGCTATCACCATCAGACATTGCAAAGAGAATCGTCAAGGCTGATCCAGCGTTTAAGAAAATAATCCATCTTGCAGGAGCACCACCTTCACGCCGAGCTTCAAAGATTGATAGGCGGTTTCCATCAATAGCAAGTTCAATCACTTCACAACTACTAGCCACAAGTGCTGCGGCAACAATTCACGCGCGAGTTGTCAATGTTTGTAATGGAACGGTTTCTGAAAAAAGCATTATCAAGGCTGGCGCTGAAAAACTTAAGTCAGCCGGACTAAATAGAACGAAAGCCGAAGCAATGGTTGAGCTCGCCACCATGTCCCTTGATGGTCGAATTCAATTACATCGGCACGGAAGAATGACCGATGATGAAATTGTTCGAGAAGTAACGTCCGTGCGAGGTATTGGGCCTTGGACCGCGCAGATGTACCTAATGTTCACGCTCGCCAGAACCGATGTTTGGCCAATTGGTGACTACGCCGTTCGAGTGGGTTGGAGTATCTTGCACGACCTAGAAGAAACCATCTCTGAAAAAGAATTAAAGCAAGCTGGAGAGCCATTTCTTGGAGTGCGCTCAGCGGTTGCTTGGTATTGCTGGCAGACAGTGCATTTCTCACGAAACGAGAAGTAACCTCACCGTATGGCTTTAGTTACCCAAAAACAATTCGAAGATTCAGTTCTTGACACTCTTCTGGAGTATTGCAAGATCCCTTGCCTGTCTCCTATGTTCGACGCTCAGTGGGTACAGAATGGCCACATTGAGGCTGCGACACATATGCTCGCTACGTGGGCAAAAAACCGCAAGCTCGCGAACTTTGATGTGCAGATTCACCGACTTGATGGTCGCACCCCAGTCATTACCGTCACCGTTGAGTCAACTGGCGGAGGTGATGGAACAGCAGTTCTCTACGGTCACCTAGATAAGCAACCGCCACTCGGAGAATGGTCACAAGGCCTTGAGCCGTTTAGCCCTGTTCGTCGTGGCGACAGAATTTACGCTCGCGGTGTTTCTGATGATGGCTATTCACTCTTTGCAGCGCTAAGTGCACTCGAAGCAATGGAAGCGAACAATGTTGCTCACAGTCGCTGCGTTGTTCTAATTGAAGCATGTGAAGAGAGCGGAAGCCCAGACCTTGAGGCGTACCTCGATGCACTAAAGGACCACCTCGGAGATGTTGAGCTGCTCATCTGTCTCGACTCAGGTGCAATCTCTTACGACCGACTCTGGGTGACAACATCACTTCGTGGACTTGCATCAATTGAGCTAACAGTAAAAGTCCTTGAACAAGGACGTCACAGTGGAATGGCGAGTGGCGTTGTTCCTTCGTCATTTCGAATTCTTCGCCAACTGATTGAGCGCGTTGAAGATTCAGCAACTGGTGAAATTCTCTTAAAGGAACTTCACGTTGAAATTCCTGAAGCTGTTAGAGAATCAGCTGCAAATACCGCGAAAGAATTCGGCGACATGTACCAGCACGAATTCCCACTCGTTCCTGGCCTTACGCTGATGGGCAACTCTCCAGCTGGTCGAATACTTAACAAAACGTGGTCACCAACACTTTCAGTAACTGGCATGGGTGGAATTCCAACACCTGACATTGCAGGAAACGTCCTTCGTGCATTCACGACGGCAACGCTTTCATTTCGACTTCCACCAACCGCTGACTCAAAGCTTTGCGAACAAGCCATTGTTAATGCAATGACTAAGGACATACCTTCGAACGCGCAGGTCACATTTAAAACTGAGCACGCTGACGGATGGAATGCACCAGAACTTGCTCCATGGCTTGCCACAGCACTCGAAGAGGCATCAACCGACGCTTACGGAACGGCCCCAGGTTTTACCGGAGAAGGCGGATCAATCCCCTTCCTTGCATCACTCGGCAAGCGCTACCCCGGTGTTCAGTTCTTAGCGACTGGAGTACTTGGACCTGATTCAAATGCACACGGCATTGATGAGATGCTCGACATTCCAATGGCGGTTGGCGTAGTTAATTCAGTTATTACCGTGTTACATGCACACGCGAATAAGTAAGGAACGACATGACACAACAAGTTGACCTCTGGGTAGACCCAGCATGCCCTTGGGCCTGGGTTACATCAAGATGGCTTCTCGAAGCACAAAAAGTCAGAGACATAGATGTCAAGTTCCACGTAATGAGCCTGGCGGTTCTTAATGATGGTCGCGAGATGCCTGAGATGTACGTCGAATTTATGCAAAAGGCATGGCGTCCTGTGCGAGTTCTTATCGCCGCAGAACAGCGACACGGAAATGAAGTCGTAGAAAAGCTCTACAGCGCAATGGGAAGTCAGTTTCACATCAAGGGCGAAAAAGATGTTGATATAATCATTTCAGAGTCCCTGAAAGAAGCTGGACTCGATGCAGACCTCGCAGATGCTCAGCACACAACAGACTTCGACGAAGCATTAAAGAAGAGCCACCACCAAGGCATGGACCCAGTTGGTATGGATGTTGGAACACCAGTTATCCACTTTGGTGATGTCGCAATTTTTGGTCCAGTTGTAACCCCTGCACCAAAGGGTGAGGCTGCTGGAAAACTATTTGATGGCGTTTCACTTGTTGCTGGAACACCAGGCTTCTACGAGTTAAAGAGAACGCGAACAGTAGGACCGAGTTTCGAATGAGCAGCCAAGCAGCCACTCCACGCTTCCCTATTTACGTAACCGGGAACACTGACGCTAAGCGCGCGCTCATTGTTGTCCAAGAAGCATTCGGCGTTAATGATCACATCCGTGACGTTGCTGATCGTTTTAGTGACGAGGGCTACTTCGTTGTTGCGCCGCAGTTTTATCACCGTGAAGGATCACCGGAATACGGTTACGACGACTTCGGACCTGTTATGCAGACCATGATGACGCTTACCAAAGAGGGCATCACTAACGACCTGACAGCGACCATAGATTTTCTGAACTTACTTGGTTACACGACGCCAAACATTGGCATCGTCGGATACTGCATGGGTGGCATTGTTACCTTCTACGCAGCATCACTTGGACTCGTTGGGGCAGCCGCTAGTTACTACGGCAGTGGCATTGCCAATGGTCGATTTGGACTTGACCCACTACTTGAACTTGCACCCCAACTTAAGTGTCCATGGATTGGGTTTTTTGGAGACCTCGACAAGGGAATTCCTGTTGAAGAAGTTGAGCAGCTCAGAGAAGCAACCTCAAAGCTTTCAGTACCAACTGAAATAACGAGGTACGCAGACGCTGGGCACGGGTTCAACTCGGACCCAAGAGCTGACTACAACCCAGAGGCGGCAAAAGACGCTTACGCCAAAACACTGAAACTATTTGCGGAGAAACTCACCGACAAATAATTAGCTGCGCGGAACGTCTTTCCAAGCAACGTCTTTGTCGTTACGTGGTTCACCCGCGAGTCCAAGCACACGCTCACCAATGATGTTGCGCATGACTTCACTCGTTCCACCCTCAATAGAGTTCGCACGCATACGAATGAATGCCTTACGCATGTCACCGCCATGCATGGCAGAACCCTTTGGACGAACCATTGGATAGTTGTTCTCATAGAGCATTCCTTCAGCACCCATGAGGTTCACACACAGCTCACTGGTGCGCTGATTCTCTTCAGCAAACGCTAGCTTCGCAACTGATCCCTCTGGTCCAGGGGTGCCGGCCTTACGAAGGTCACTGGCACGCCAGTTAGTTAGGCGACCAACTTCATTTCGAACCCACGCCTGCATTAACTCAGAACGAACTGAGTGTGCGTAGGAATCGTCACGACCAGACCACTTCTGTTTCCAGATCTTTACTGCTTCGCCAATGAGGCCAGATCCACGTGGAGGAATAGTTCCACCAATAGATACACGCTCGTTCATGAGCGTTGTAATCGACACTCCCCAGCCTTCTCCAACGTCACCGAGTCGGTCAGCGTCATTGATTCGAACGTCATTGAAGAAGACTTCATTGAACTCAGCCTCACCAGTTGCTTGGAAGAGCGGGCGAACATCAACACCTGGTCCGTGCATGTCAACGAGGAATGCAGTGATTCCCTTGTGCTTTATTACGTCTGGATTACTACGTGCAATGAGGAGCCCCATGTGCGCATTGTGCGCAAGTGTTGTCCACACTTTTTGGCCGTTGATGATCCATTCATCTCCATCACGGTCAGCGCGTGTTCCGAGAGTTGCAACGTCAGAACCAGCACCTGGCTCTGAGAACAACTGGCACCAGATCTCTTCACCGGTGAAGAGTGGGCGAAGGTAGCGATTTTGCTGTTCTTCCGTTCCGTGAATAACAATCGTTGGCGCGCACATTCCATAACCAATAACGTTTGGTCCCGCAGCAGATGGAGCCTGCAGCTCTATGAGCTTACGTAGCGCGTAGAGCTGATCAGTTGGGCTGCCGTCGAGTCCTCCCTTTCCTTTAGGAAAGTGCACCCATGCAAGACCACGGTCGAACTGTGCTCCAAGAAACGTTACGGGATCAGTCGACGTTGGTGGAAAATCGGTCACCAGTTCTTTAATGAGTACGTCGAGTTCAAATTCAGTGGTAGCCATTGCCCCTCCAAGATCTATTTATCGCATATTAGACATACTGAGCAGTGGCCAGGTGTTAAAAATGACAGATGAAAACACCTCGAGTCCTGGCTACATCTGGAGGGCTAATTCCTGGGCCAATCCAACAAACTTGGAAACTTGGCACATTGCTTCTCGATGCCCTCAGCATGACCGAAAAGGTCCGACCCAAAGTGACCTATTTAGCGACAGCGACTGGAGACATGGAGAGTGAATACGCTCGCCACTACCAAGCCTTCGGTGACGCAGGGTGTGAGGTGACAGCGTTGCGACTCTTCCCACAGCCTTCGGCGAACTTCGAAGAAGCAGTCCTTGGTGCTGATCTTGTCTGGGTTGGTGGAGGATCAGTAGCCAACCTGCTCGCACTCTGGGAACTGCACGGCCTTGATACCTACATGCGCACGGCTTGGGAACAAGGAGTGATTATGGGTGGACGCTCAGCGGGAAGTCTTTGCTGGTTCACTGGTGGCAACACTGACTCCTATAGCAATGACCTAGATCCTGTAACTAATGGACTTTCACTTCTTCCCTACGCCAACAGCGTTCACTACTCCGGTGAGCCTCGTCGACGTGAAACATTCCAGAACTGGATGAAAGATGGAACGTTGCCGTCACTTGGCTACGCAACAGACGACCGAATTGGAATTTGGTTTGAAGGACTTGAGCCAACCACAGTTGTAAGTGACATTCCAGTTGACCCGCAGTCTGGTCCAGCCGCATACAAGGTTGAACTTCTAAACGGAGAAATTACAGAAACCCGTTTCGGATTTGGATCTAGTTTCTAAGAAACTGGATGCGGTAACGCTTGGCGTGTCACTGCGCTGATTTTGTTGAGTGCAACCGACTTTGCAACTGCATCACTTGCGCCACAGCGCTCCAGCCAATTAGCCAGTAACAAGTAGCCACTTTCAGTGAGAACTGATTCTGGGTGGAACTGAACACCTTCGAGAGGGGCTGTTTTGTGACGCATTCCCATAATGAGATCGCCAGTTCGTGCAGTGACTTCAAACACGTCAGGCAGCGTTGCGTCTTGAACCACGAGTGAGTGATACCTGCCAGCAATCATTGGATTAGGTGCGCCGGCGAAAACGCCTGTGTTGTCATGAGTAACGAGAGACGACCTGCCATGTACGAGCTCAGGGGCAGAGGAAACAACACCACCGAAGGCTTCGGCGAGTGCTTGATGACCTAAACAAACACCAAACAGTTCGAGATTGTTTTCGGCGCAGTAGTTAATAATTTCAATGCAGTTACCTGCATCACTCGGGTGCCCTGGCCCAGGGGAAATGAGGACCCCATCAAGATTCATTGCTTTCAGGTCACCGGCTGACACTTCATCATTTCTGAGTACTTGGACATTCGCCCCAAGTTCGCCCAGATACTGGACAATGTTGTACACGAAAGAGTCGTAGTTATCGACCACCAGGATTGAGGGGCTCTTCGCCATGCATGCATCCTAGATGCCCCTAGAACTTAAGTATTCTTTCTAGATGGCGACAACTGAACTAAGCGATTTTTTAGCCTTAGCAAGTGACTACAACGTCATACCTCTTCACGCCACGCTGCAGCTTGACCGCGAAACCCCGGTCTCGCTCTACCAACGTTTCGCTAACAGCCGATCAATCTTCTTGCTCGAAAGCGCTGCCCTAGGTAAGGACACTGGGCGTTACTCGTTCATTGGTCTTGACCGAAAATGGCGAGTAGCAACGCTCAATGGAAAAACTCTCGTCACTGGTGCTGACGTTGCAAACGCAGCTGAGCGCGGACCTCTTGAAGTTCTACGTGAACTCATGTCGCGATACAAAACGTACATCCCAACCGAATTACCTTCATTCTTTGGTGGGGCCGTTGGTTTCGTTACCTATGACTATGTTCGACGTCTAGAGCGCCTCCCTCGCCAAGACGTCGACGGCATGTGGCCAGACATTGACTTCTCATTTCCGGGTGCAGTGCTCATTTGTGACCACCTGAGTCACTCAACAACAGTGGTTGTGAACGCACTCATTGATGAAGGCGCTGATCCTAAGGATGCATACAATCTCGCCACAGCACAGCTGCAAGAGATCATTGAAGTACTCGTTGGTCCCTCACCTGCAAATGACCCCGCAACTGAACGTCTAGTCGCCACCGCACCAAGTGCGCGTGCAGCAATTGACATCAAGACGCTCGCCGCTAGTTTCTCGAACTTCACTAAAGAGCAGTACTGCAGTGTTGTGGAGCGAGCTAAGAAATACATTTTCGCAGGTGATGTATTTCAAGTTGTTCCGAGCCAGCAGTTCAAGCGACCAACAACTGTTAATCCACTAACTCTGTACCGCGTACTTAGGTCTCTCAACCCATCTCCATACATGTACTTGCTCGACACTGGTGAAAGCCAAATCGTTGGCGCATCACCTGAGATGTTGGTGCGAGTGCACGAAGGACAGGTAATCACTCACCCAATTGCAGGCACTCGCCCACGTGGGGCCGACGAAAAGCAAGACCTTGCAATCGAGCAGGAAATGCTTAACGACGAAAAGGAAATCTCAGAGCACGTAATGCTTGTAGATCTTGGAAGAAACGACATTGGACGCGTTGCTGCACCTGGAACAGTAAAAGTAGATCGTCTCGCACACGTAGAACGCTTCTCACATTTAATGCATCTAGTTTCACAGGTCAGTGGAAAGCTCGCCGAAGGCAAAGATGCCTTTGACGCATTCAATGCCACCTTCCCCGCTGGAACATTGACCGGAGCTCCAAAAGTTAGGGCAATGGAACTTATTGATGAATTTGAGCCGGTGCACCGTGGTCCTTATGGCGGAGCACTTGGCTACTTCTCTCTCAATGGTGAAGCAGACTTCGCAATCACGATTCGAACACTTTCGCTGCGCAATGGAACAGCAACTGTCCAAGCTGGCGGTGGCGTTGTTGCAGATTCAGTGCCAGAGCTCGAATATCAAGAGTGCATCAATAAAGCATCTGCACCACTCTTGGCCTTAGAAATTACTGACCCCAGTAAATAGAACTTCAGTTCTTTTTACTTGACTTCGCTCGATCACTTCGACGTTTCTTTCCTTCGCCGAAGGATTCACTTCTCATCCAGATATAAAAGCCGGCGTAGAGGGAGCTAATGATCACCATGACGCCAATAGTTAGTACGAAATTCATTAGTGGGCCGTACAGGACTTGAACCTGTGACCCCTTCCATGTCAAGGAAGTGCGCTACCAGACTGCGCTAACGGCCCCTAAGGGTTAAACCTTACCATTTTGGTCATTCAACCTTAACTAGCAAGAAGTGAAGTAATCCGTTCAGATAATTCATGAAACTCAGGCGAGACAGAAGTTACATTGAATTCAAGCTGATCTGGTCTAGAGCGTTTGTTTTGCTTTAGCAACACTTCAACGGTGGCGCGTGCATCTCCGAGTGCGTGGTGACCACCCGGTTCAATTCCGTAGTGTTTGCAGAGGAATTCAAGACCCCTGCGTGGTCTTGCAACAAAGTCTTTGTCGATACTTCTATCGAGCTCGATTACGTCAATAATTGGCAGCTTTGAAAAATCTAAACCTTCATCTAAAAGATTTCTTGCGTTAACTGATTCAAACGTTTTCGAAAGCATTGCGAGATCGAATCTGACAACATTTGCGCCAACAACTGCAGCTTCCAGTTTTTGAAATTCTCGAAGAATTGTGACCGCTCTTGCCAGGCCGCCCGCAACCGTTTCGTAAACGATTTCTTTATCTTTCTTTTCAATGATTGCTTCGACTGAAAGGCCATGGACTCTCATTGCCGGTTCGGCAATTGGTCTGTCTGGGATTACATAAAAATGCTCTGACCAAATTGGCTGATTGTCGTAATAGGCAATGAAGCCGTACGAGATTGCTCGTTCGCTATTTACATCGAGCCCTGTGGTCTCGGTGTCGAAGCCCAAAAGAAGTCTGGGTAGCTTCAAATCGTTCTTGCTCACAGGGATACCTTTGCAGACTGCTGTGACACCTCGCCACAGCAGTGCTACAAAAATAACCTATTTCACTGGAGGCGGCGTCCGGATTCGAACCGGAGTACGGGGCTTTGCAGGCCCCTGCCTAACCGCTCGGCCACGCCGCCAGAAGGTTTAATCCTAGTTGGTCAGGCACATACCCAGAAACAGAATTACCTAAGTTTCTTTCGCCTCAGTAGTTTTGGTCTGGATTACAAACCTTCGTGAGTAACCTTGAAGAGTGATTAAGCACAAGAGACTTCTCGCCCTTCCAGTAGTCCTCATGCTTTCATTGATCCTTCTCGCGTCAAACGCAGAGGCGGCACAAACGCCAGTTCAAGTTACGGTTCAGCTTTCTACATCCATCAATCAGTCAATGCCGATTGCACGCATAACCCTCAGCCAACCCCTGACAATTAAGCAGATTCCGAATCTGACGATTTCACACTCACTGCAGACAAATTGGGTTCAGATTTCAAAATTACGGTTCGATGCATTCGTAAAGAATTCAGTAATTCCAAACGTTGCTTACACGGTTCAGGTTCCAACATCATTTAGCTGTACTTCAACATGCACTGTCGTATCAAGCTATTCAAAGACACTTGTTTCTGGTGTTGACATTCTTTGGGAAGAACAACTTCTCTCCCAGCTCGGATACATGCCAGTCGGATTTGTTCCAGCGGGTTCATCAAAGTCAACAACTTCGCTGATAGTGCGAAGCACAACAACAACTTCTTCAACAACCACATCAAGTGTGGATCAGTCCACAACGACATCAACAACAGTTCCGACAACTACAACAACATCCGCCACGACGACAACGACACTGGTGGTGCCAAAAGTAAGTCTGAAAATGGCAAAACCAATAGTTGAAAAAACTTCTGGATCTTTTACCTGGCTCTACCCCTCACTTCCACAGTCTCTTAGTGCTCAGTGGGTTCCAGGGGTTGCAAATCAGATCCTCAAGGGAGCCGTAATGAGCTTTCAAGCTGTTCATGGACTTGCAACAACAGGAACAACAACAATTCCAACCTGGAACGCGCTCCTGAAGGCCGCAAAGAAATCTGAGTTCAGTCCACGTCCATACAATTATGTAGACGTTGCTCAAAACATTGGTAAGGCTGCCCCGCAGCTTCTAACGCTCTACATTGCTGGAGTTCCAAGTTTCCGCTCACTGGCGAATGCAGGAATAACTGCAGCACCAAGTGATCCAGGAACCTTTCCTATTTATCTTCGATACACCACCACCACAATGTCTGGTGAGAACCCCGACGGAACGAAGTACTACGACCCTGGAATTCCCTGGGTCTCTTATTACAACGGTGGCGAAGGTCTTCACGGTTTCATTCGCTCAACGTACGGTTCACGACAAAGTCTCGGATGCATTGAACTTCCATTCAGCTCGGCCGGAACCATTTGGCCGCATACCCCAATAGGAACGCTCGTTACTGTTCGGGTTTAGCGAGTGGTCCCTGCGAGGTGCCACCTCGCTGACGCTCAATTTCAATTCCATCTTCACTGAGTTCTGAAGCAGTCCCCACAGCAGACTTTCCAAATTTCTCACGAACATCGTCAATCGCATCTCTGAGTGCTTCGTAACCAATTTGTCGGTCTCTCGTTGCTTCAATTGTCTGCTGGCGTTCATCAACTGCCGTGTCGATCCCGAACGTAAGTTGCATGTCATTTCTTGAACGAGGGAGGAATGATGAAAGGTGAATGCCTAACAACCTGATTGCAAATGGATACTCCATAGATTCCAGTAGCGCCTTAGCAATAAGAAATATCGCGCGTTCGTCGTCAATCCCAAAACTGATGGTTTGTGATCTACCAATTGAAGAAAAATCATCAAACCTGACGCTTACTGACACCGTTCGAGCAACCCAGCCCTTGGCTCTGATGGCCCTTGAGAGAATTGCTGAATGACTTTTAGCTTCTTCGAGCAGCTCACCTATGCCATTGAGAGATTTGATGAAGGTCTCATCATGGCCAATTGACTTAGTGATGTGGTCAGAGACAACTTCTCTTTCGTCTTCGCCATTGGCGTAGTTAACAAGGGTTCCAGCCATCCACGGACCCACGTGGCGCGCAAGTAGTGACTCTTCAAATTTGTGCAGGTCTCGCACCCAGCGAATACCAATGCGTTCAAGCTTCGCTGTTGTTGCCGGACCCACTCCCCATAGAGCAGACACTGGAAGCTCGCTTATCCACTTCTTTTCCATTTTGGGAGAAACCCACACAACACCGGGGCCATCAACGAGCTTTCCATCAACAACTATTGGCTTTGACTTCTTTGATGCGAGTTTGGCAAAGAGTTTGTTGCGCCCGAGACCTACCCCACAAAGAAGTCCAAGCTCGTCATTGATTCTTCGACGAAGTTCATGACCCGCAGCAATTGGCTGCACATTTAGTCGTCGAAGACTTCTAAGGTCCGCAAACACTTCATCAAGTCCCAGTGGTTCGAACTCTGGCGTTAAGTCCATGATGATGTCGTGAAAGTCGTGCGAATACGCTTCATAGCGATCAAACCTGCCGGGCAAGATAACAAGGTTCGGGCACATGCGTTTTGCAATAACCATTGGCATGGCACTCTTCACACCAAAGCGACGCGCTTCGTAACTGGCACTCGCCACTGCTCCACGTTCTCCTGGGCCACCAACAACGACTGGCTTGCCCTTCAGCGACGGATTATCAAGAATCTCCACTGACGCGAAGAATGCATCGAGGTCAATGTGAAGTATTGGTGCCTCGTCAACCGAGGGGTTGTCAGAAGGCGAGTTCAACGCAGCGAAAGGCCTCACCAAAGGCCACTCCGACTGGACGGCCAGCTTGTTCAGCACGGCCGTAAACAACGTCACGGATGTCTTCAATGTCACCTGAGAGCTGAGAGGCGTGAGCCATCACAGCTTTCAGCTTGGTGTCAATTGTTGAAGAGACATCAAAAACAACATCAGGTTCATGAGTTCCACTGAGAAGGATGTGACCTACTTGATGCGCAGGTCCTTCCTTAGGAAAATAAAGCGGCATTGCAGCAGCTGGGGCCACAGCGTCCAGTAGTGCCCATCCAGTTTCACGGTGATCTCGGTGATTCACGTAGACGCCACCAAAGAATGTGGCCGTTGGATCGGGACCTAGAACAACTTCAGGACGGTGTTTCCTGATTAGTCCTACAAGAGTTTTCCGGAGCTTTTCGTCATTCGAGACATCACCATCAGAAAGCCCAACTTCGGTAACGGTGGCTGCTCCTAAAAGGTCTGCAGCGTGCTGCAGTTCAGAACTCCTCACACCAGCAACTGCCGTTGAGACAGCAGAGGGAGAATGAGATCCTTTTGAACCATCGCAGACAACTACGAGATGAACTTGGCAACCCTCACTCGCCCACTGCGCAAGAATTCCTCCAGCGGCTACATCTGCATCATCAGGATGCGCATAAATGGCCATGGCCGATTTCGGCTGTAGTCGCATAGCGCGCATTTTTATCCCCGATGTTTTGGTGCGGTTGTCTTAACGAGGTTGCCAATTTCTCGAGCAAAGTCTTCAGTGCCCTCGAATCCTTTGTACACCGACGCGAACCTCACGTACGCAACATCATCAACTGACCTAAGAGATTCAAGAGTCGCTAGTCCAACTTCTTCACTCGTAACATCACGGTTCAGCAGTCTCATTGACTCTTCAATTGAAATGACAAGTCCTTCTAGAACTTCTTCGTCTACTGGACGGTTCTTGCAAGCAGCTCGGACGCCCTCAAGAATTTTGATCCGATCGAATGGTTCACGGTCTCCAGATCGCTTCACCACGAAGAGGCTGATTTCTTCAATACGCTCAAATGTTGTGTATCGCTGGTTGCATGCAGAGCATTCACGGCGACGTCGAATTGCAACGCCGTCTTCGGCGAGTCTTGAGTCAACAACGCGGTCGTCATCGGCCGCACAGAATGGACAGCGCATGTATTCACGATACACCTAATTGCCTATTTTATTAGGGAATTAGAATGTGTTCGCC
>Ga0114964_10000118_pt1 | contig 57768 bp, 62 predicted proteins | sample C_131016_MF_Meta_FD_92638 | JGI IMG/M metagenome (GOLD analysis project Ga0114964, IMG submission 92638) | Freshwater microbial communities from Lake Croche, Canada to study carbon cycling - C_131016_MF_MetaG | ecosystem: Environmental > Aquatic > Freshwater > Lake | place: Lake Croche, Canada... | reverse complement strand
TTGCCCAGCGGTCAGCGCAGCGCTCAAAGTGCCGCTCACGGTCAGGCCGTTGTTGTCGTTGGTGATGAAGTCGCTGCTGCTCACGCCACTGTCCAGGCTGATGCCGGTGATGTTCACTGTCGTCGTGGTGACAGGCGGCAAGTTGTTCGCAGAAGCTGAAGCAGTGTTGTCGGCCTTGTCAAGCACCGTGGCTGTGATGTTGCCAGGTGCCACGGGGACTGAAGGGGTGACGGACCAGTTACCGTTCAGGTCGGCCACAGCGCTGCCAATAGCCTGCCCGTTGGCATCTTTGAGCGTCACCACATCGCCCACCTCGGCCGTGCCGGTGATCGGGCTCAGCGTGGCAGCCGTGCCTGTATTGTTGATGGTGACCGAAGTGACCGTGTCGACTGTGAATTCTGCGCCGTAGGCTGTGGCTGGGGTTCCACCGGCAGGCGTTACCGTGATGAAGGGTGTGTACTTGCCATCCGGCAACGCATTGGTCACCTCCACGGTGTAATTGCCATTGGCATCAGCGGTGGTGATGTAGTCGATGTTGTTGATCGAGACCTTCACGGTTGCACCTGCTCGGGCTTTGCCTGTCAACTGTGGCTTGGAGACACGGGTATAAGCGTCGCCCGCTGTGCCCGTGTCTGTTGCTGCAGCCAAAACACCCGTGGTCACTGCGGGCGACACTGTTGAGCTGCCCGTGCCTGCGGCTGCGGCTGCGGCTCCTGCCAGACCCAACGCACTCAGAACGGGCCCGAAAGCAAACACCCCCACAAGTGCGCCTGCGCCCTGCACCTCTTGACCCCCCAGAACGGCGCTGACCGCCTCACCGCCATCTGCCAATTGCGGAATCAAGCCTTCGGGGTTTCGATCTTCAGGGTAATACTCGTAAAAACTGCCGTTTTCAGCCTGGCCGATGACGCCGTTGTAGCCCTCAGGCATCGTGCTGTAATAGTCTTCGATGATCAGGTCCGCGATTTGATCCCGTGCAAAAAAGATATGCAGGTCTTTGCCCACACGCTTGACCTTCACATAATCGGGAGCGGCGTGACGCGCCTTGCTCATGTCCTGCAGCTGGTACTTGACACCGGCTTGCGCCTTGATACGCGAACTCTGGCCTCGTTCACCATCGCCTTGCGTGATCTCTAACAGCTGATGGGTTTCTGGTTTGCCTGTATTGACCAGAACTTTGAATTGCTTTGCACCGCTGACATTGATGTCCATGATCACCTCTGAACCCTGTTTGATTTATTGAAAAATATGTCCAAAGTTAACAATTTGGCGGTACATTTTTCCGGTGCTCTTCAGAATAATCAATAAGCTGATTGGACTATCTAACGACGTATAAAACCATTAATATTTTGTATAAATATATATTTTTGTATTTTAATTTTCGCAAATCCACTAAACTGTTAAATATAAAAAAACCACACCGAATTTGAAACTCGGCGTGGTTTTAGAGGGCTTGATCACCCCGCCCATGGGGTGGAATGCTGTTAGTTGTCAGCGTCTTGCACGGGTAAAAGACAACCCGGGTTTGCTGCGCTCTGTGTTTGTGGCCGCCAAAGCAAGGTATTTTTAGACTACATCGCTCAACATGAGGCGTTCTACCCCCAACTGTCGCCAAACAGCCAATGTCTCATCAAGGCGAGACAGCAACAAGGCATCGGCCAAAGGCGCCAATGGGGTGGTTTTGAGATCGACCAACAAAACGTATCGGCCCGCAAGTTCGTGCCCCAAGGGATGCAGCTTCCCTGTCCAGCCCAGTTGGACAAGCACTTCGATGACCCGCTGCACATGCCGAAGCTCGATGCGCAAGCGCTCAGCCATTTCCGTCAAACTCAAGCCATAAGGCGGGTTGGATTTTTGAAGATCCAAAAGTGACAAGGTTTCAAGTGCCAGGCGAAATGACCAACCCGCCCCGGAGCGACGGCGTAAGGCTTCTCGGCCTATTTCAGGCAAGCTGGCCGCTGTCAAAGCGCCCAAAAGCACAATCACCCAAGCCACATAAATCCAAACCAGCAGTATGGGCACCGCTGCAAACGCGCCATAAATGGCCGAGTAAGACGGCATTTGGGCCAGGTACAGCGTGAGTGATTTTTTACCCAACTCAATGCCTATGGAGCAAACGAGGCCACCCGCCAAAGCGTGTTGCCACAGCACGCGCGTGTTGGGCACATAAAAGTACAAACCCGTGGCGCAGGCGGTGAGCAGCGCAAATTCAATGGCATCCAACACAAAGCGCAAGTCATTGGGCAAAACGCCCACGCCCTCGCTGGCCGACACCACATAGGACGTGATGGCCAAACTGCCCCCCAGCATCAAAGGCCCCAACGTCAAAGCGGCCCAATAAAGCAACACCCTTTGCGCCAAGGGGCGTGGCTGCGAGACGCGCCAAATTTGGCTCATGGTGCGCTCAATGGTCACCATCAAAGCCAGCGAAGTGGCCAAAACAGCCACAAAACCCACCGCCCCGAGGCGGCTGGCCTTGCGGGAAAACTGGGTCAAAGACCCCAACACTTGCCGAGCAATGCTTTCGGGCACCAAACTTTGCACCAACCACTGTTGCAGTTGGTCTTGCACTTGGGCAAACACCGGAAACGCCGTGAAAATGGCCAATCCCAGGGTAAACAGGGGCACCAGTGCCAGCACGGTGGTGAAAGTCAGTGAGCTGGCGGTCATGCCCAAACGGACCTCCCGAAATCGCTCCAGCAACATGCGGCCCATTTGACGCCATTCAAAGCGCAACCAAGCGTTCCAGTGGGATGCCAAGCTTTCTGGCAGACGGTGTGTGCGGTTCATGCTCTGTATGATGCCACCGACATGAACACTAATTCTGAAAACACGCCTCCCTCGCACGCCGCTGCGCCTGCTTTTCACGTGGTTTTAACCCGTATTTTGGCGGTGGGCAGTTTACTGGGCCTGATTGCACTGGGCCTGGCCTGGGAGCTGTGGCTGGCGCCTTTGCGACCCGGCGGAACCTGGTGGGCCATCAAAGTGCTGCCTTTGTGCCTGCCCTTGGCGGGCTTACTGAAAAACCGCATGTACACCTACCGTTGGATGAGCCTGCTGATCTGGGTTTACTTTACTGAAGGCGTGGTTCGTGCATGGGGTGACAAATGGCCGTCAAATGCATTGGCGGGTCTGCAAGTGCTGTTGTGTTTGATATTGTTTGTGGCGTGCGCCTTGCATGTGCGCCTGCGCTTGAAAGACGCCAAGGCTTTGGGTCCCTTGCAGGAGGTTGCATGAGTGCCTTGCTCGATTCCTTGCGCCAAATATGTGGCGCGGAGCATGTCCTGACGCACGACGACCCCAGCACCGATTTGAGCGCTTGGGAAACCGATTGGCGGCGACGCGACTTTGGCAAAGCACTGGCCGTGGTGCGCCCGGCCAACACCGCCGAGGTGGCCGCCGTGGTCAAGGCCTGCGCCAACACCTTCACCTCCATCGTGCCGCAGGGCGGCAATACCGGTCTGGTGGCGGGCTCGGTGCCCGATGCGTCCGGTCAACAATTGGTGTTGAGCTTGCAGCGCATGAACCGTGTGCGAGCCATCGACCCGGACAACCTGACCATGACGGTGGACGCGGGCTGCATCCTGCAGAATCTGCAAATTGCAGCTGAAACCGCAGGCTTTTTGTTCCCGCTCAGCCTGGCTGCGCAAGGCAGTTGCACGATTGGCGGCAACTTGGGCACCAACGCAGGCGGCACGCAAGTGGTGCGCTACGGCAACACCCGCGAACTGTGCTTGGGGCTGGAAGTCGTCACCCCACGCGGCGAGATCTGGCACGGCCTGACGGGCCTGCGCAAAGACAACACCGGCTACGACCTGCGACACTTGATGATCGGCAGCGAAGGCACGCTGGGTGTGATCACCGCCGCCACCCTGAAGCTCTACCCCCTGCCCGCCGCGCAGCTGACGGCCTGGGCAGCTGTGCCCAGTTTGGAAGCTGCGGTGCAATTGCTGGGTTTGGCGCACCAGCATCTGGGCGCGGGCCTGACGGGCTTTGAGGTGATGGGCCAGTTTGCCCTGCGTTTGGCAGACAAATACTTTCCGAACCTGCGGGTGCCACTTTACAAGGCAACACCTTGGTGCGTGTTGCTGGAAAACTCGGACCATGCGTCCGAAGCCCATGCCCGCAGCCAGTTTGAGCGCTTGCTTGAAGTGGCCCTCACGGCCGGCTGTGTGAGCGACGCGGTGGTGGCTGAAAGCATGGCGCAAGCCCAAGCTTTGTGGCAAATCCGCGAAAGCATCACCTCCGCTCAAGCCCAAGAAGGGCTGAATATCAAGCACGACATCAGCATTCCCATCTCTCAAATTCCGGCCTTTGTCAAAGCCACCGATGAACTGCTGCGGCAGGCAATACCCGGCGTGCGTCTGGTGAATTTTGGGCACCTGGGCGATGGCAATCTGCACTACAACGTGCAAGCGCCTCAAGGCGGAGACGATCAAGTTTTTGTCCGCGATTGGGAAGACCGGGTCAGCACGCTGGTGTTCGAATCAGTCACCCGCTTCAAAGGCTCCATCAGCGCCGAACACGGCATTGGCAGCCAAAAAGTGGACAAACTCCCGCGCTACAAAGACCCTGTGGCACTGGGCATGATGCGCGCAATCAAGCAGGCCCTGGACCCGCAAAACATCATGAATCCGGGGCGGGTACTCGCTCCTGAATCTCATTAAACTAGACCCCCATGAACACCCCTGCCCGTCAACTTCATCGCCCTGTTCGCAGCCAATATGAAGACTTCATGCGTCACGTCTATGCAACGGGCGTGCACAAAGGCGACCGCACCGGCACCGGCACACGCAGCGTGTTTGGCCACCAGATGCGTTTTGATTTGAACGAGGGCTTTCCGCTGGTGACCACCAAAAAGGTGTTCCTCAAAGCCATCATCGTGGAGCTGCTGTGGTTCTTGCGTGGCGACAGCAACGTGAAGTGGCTGCAAGAGCGCGGCTGCACCATCTGGGACGAATGGGCGCGCGAAGACGGCTCGCTCGGCCCGGTGTATGGCGTGCAATGGCGCAGCTGGCCGACGCCAGACGGCGGCCATATCGACCAAATCCAGCAGGTCATGGACACGCTCAAAAGCAATCCGGACTCGCGCCGCATCATCGTGAGCGCCTGGAACGTGGCCGAACTGAACCAAATGGCCTTGATGCCTTGCCATGCCTTCTTTCAGTTTTATGTCGCACCGCCGCAAAAGGCGGGTGACCCCCCCAAACTCAGCTGCCAGTTGTACCAGCGCAGCGCCGACATCTTTTTGGGCGTGCCCTTCAACATCGCCAGCTACGCCCTGCTGACCCACATGGTGGCGCAGCAGTGCGACATGGCCGTGGGTGACTTCATTTGGACCGGCGGCGACTGCCACATTTACAGCAACCACCATGAACAAGTGGCCCTGCAACTGAGCCGCACGCCCATGGCCTACCCGACCTTGAACATCAAGCGCCGTCCTGACTCGATTCTGGATTACGACTACGCAGATTTCGAGGTGCTGGATTACGAATGCCACCCCGCCATCAAAGCGCCCGTGGCCGTGTGATGAAGCTGCATTTGATTTATGCCCGCGCCAGCAACGGTGTGATTGGCGCAGACAACCGCTTGCCCTGGCACCTGCCCGAGGACTTGGCGCACTTCAAGCGCACCACTTTCGGATGCCCGGTGATCATGGGCCGCAAGACCTGGGATTCTTTACCCCCCAAGTTCCGCCCCCTGCCCGGGCGCTTGAATGTGGTGGTCACCCGCCAAACCGATTGGCAGGCGCAAGGGGCCACGGTGGCGCACTCGTTGCCCCAAGCCATGACCCTGTGCCCAGACGATGCTGATGCTTGGGTGATTGGCGGCGCTGAAATATATGCCCAAGCCGCTCCATTGGCAAGCACGGCTGTGGTCACCGAAATTGACCAAGCATTTGATGGCGACGCGTTTGCACCTGAACTCGGGCCCTGCTGGTCCGAAGTGGCCAGGCAATCCGTTGCCGCAGCCAATGGCTTGACCTTCAGTTTTGTCACTTACCAACATCACATTCAAGGAAATTGACCATGTCATCAGATGGATTTCACGTTCACGGCCCCCACGATCATGAGCTGGAGCATGCCCAGCAAGGCCATGGCGGCGGTGATGGCGCAAGCCACACCAACAGCATCGCCATGTTCACTGCCATCATTGCCACCGTGGGCGCGATTTTTTCGTACATGGGCGGAGCCACACAAGCCAACGCGGGTTTGTACAAAAACAATGCCGCCATCAAAAAGACCGAGGCTTCCAACCAATGGAACTATTACCAGGCCAAAAGCAGCAAGCAAAACCTGAGTGAATTGGCGATCGAATTGGCACCCGTTGGCAAAAAAGACTTTTACGAAGGCGAGATCAAGCGCTACAAAACCGAAAAAGCCGAGATCAAAGTTGTGGCCGAAAAGCTGGAAGCCGAATCCAAAGAGTGGGATCACCAGTCCGACGAGCAAATGCACCAGCACCACCGCTGGGCGCAAGCCACCACCGCGCTGCAAGTGGCCATTGCCATGGCCGCCATCGCCTTGATGACGCGGCGCAAATGGCTGGAATGGGGCATGTATGGCCTGGGCGCTGTGGGCCTGGGCATTGGCGCATTGGCTGCGCTGCACATATGAACATCGCCACCTGGAACGTCAACTCCCTGTCGGTGCGCCTGCCGCAGGTCTTGGACTGGCTGGCTGCGCAAGCGGCTTCAGAGACGGGCGCGATCGAGGTGCTGGCGCTGCAAGAGCTGAAGATGACTGACGATAAATTTCCGCATGCGGCCTTTGCCGAGGCGGGTTACCAAGCGCAGTGGTTTGGCCAAAAAACCTACAACGGTGTGGCGCTGATTTCACGCAGCGCAGGCAGCGAGGTGGTGAAGAACATTCCGGGTTTTGCAGACGAGATGTCGCGGGTGATTGCCGCCACCTACCCCGATGGCCAAGGCGGCTCGGTGCGGGTGATTGGTGCGTACTTCCCCAACGGCCAAGCGCCGGACAGCGACAAGTTTGTCTACAAAATGCGCTGGCTCACCGCACTGCGCGCCTGGGTGCAAAGCGACATGGCGGCGCACCCGCAACTGGTGTTGACCGGGGACTTCAACATCACCTTTGACGATCTGGATGTGTGGGACCCGGTGGCTTTGAAAGGCAGCATCCACTGCACCGACGAAGAGCGGGCGCATTTGACGGGCTTGATCGACCTGGGTTTGACCGACAGCTTCAGATTATTTGAACAGCCCGAGAAAAGCTACAGCTGGTGGGACTACCGGGACTTTGGTTTCAGACGCAACCGGGGTTTGCGCATCGACCATGTGCTGGTGACCGAAGCCTTGAAGACCCGCGCCACCCATTGCAAGGTGGACAAGCTGCCGCGCAAAAACGAACGCCCCAGCGACCACGCGCCGGTGGTGCTGACTTTGCGCTGAGTTTTATTTTTTCTTGGCGCCGAGTTGGGACTCTTTGCCTGCCACCAAGCGGTTGATGTTGTCGATGTGCCGCCACACCAACAAAAGGCTCATGACGATCAGCGCACCCAGCAGGGGTTCGGCATAGGGCCAGGCCACATCGCCACCAAAGGCGTAGTAAGCCGGCGCAAACACCGCTGCCGCCAAGGCCGCCAAAGACGAGTAGCGCGAGAACCAGGCGACGATCACCCAGGTCAGGCCCACCGACAAACCCAGCAAGGGATTCACACCCAGCAACACACCGGCCGCGGTGGCCACACCCTTACCGCCTTTGAAGCGGAAGAACACCGGGAACAAATGACCCACAAAAGCGGCCAAGCCAGCCAGCGCCGCAGTCCCCGCGCCCAAGCCATACTCAGCGCCCCATTGCTGCACCGCAAGCACCGGCAGCCAGCCTTTGGCCGCGTCAAAAACCAAAGTGAGCACCGCTGCTTTTTTGTTGCCCGAGCGCAGCACATTGGTGGCCCCCGGGTTGTGACTGCCGTAGGAGCGCGGATCGTTCAGCCCCATGACGCGGCTGATGATGACGGCAAAGCTCAAGGAGCCGAGCAAGTAAGAAGCGGCCGTCACACCCAGCGAGAACCATATATTAGTTTCCAAACCCATCTCCTGATGAACGCCTGCTTCAAGCCAAATTTACAAGGCCGGGTCGCGCAATTCCCAGCGGATGGCGTCGATCTGCGTCAGCACCTCGGGGCTCAAGGTGGTGCCCCAAGCGTTCAAGTCTTCGTCCAGCTGCGCCAAAGAAGTCACGCCGATGATGGTGCTGGCCACTTGCCATTTTGTGTAACAAAACGCCAGCGCCATTTGCGTCGGCGTCATGCCGTTGTCGCGCGCCAATTGGTTGTAGCGGCGCGCCGCCGCCAAAGCTTCGGGGCGGCCCCAGCGCTGCTTGCGCACCGACTCATAGGAGGCGATCCGAGCCCCAGCCGGCGCGCCTTGGCCGGTATGGCCCGACGCATCGTATTTACCGGTCAACAGACCAAACCCGAGGGGTGAATAGGCCAGCAAAGACACGCCCAGGCGGTGGCAGGTTTCGTCCAGTCCGTTCTCCCAAGTGCGGTTGATCAGGCAATAGGGGTTTTGCACCGTGGCCACACGGGGCAAGCCGTGCTGCTCGGCCAAGCGCACGAATTCGTGCACGCCATAAGGCGTTTCATTGGACAAGCCGATGTAACGCACTTTGCCCGCCTTGACGAGTTGTTCGAAGGCTTGCAATTGCTCGTGGATCGAGGTCGTGGAAGTCTCTTTGCTCGGGTCGTAATACAAGCTGCCAAATGCAGGCACATGGCGCTCAGGCCAATGGATCTGGTACAGGTCGATCACATCGGTTTGCAGGCGACGCAAACTCGCTTCGCAAGAGTTCACAATGTCTTGCGCCGTCATGCCCTTGCCTTCGCGCACCCACGGCATGCCCCGGGAGGCACCGGCCACTTTGGTGGCCAGCACCAGTTTTTGGCGTGCGCCGGGGCGCTTGGCAAACCACCGGCCCATGATGCTTTCTGTCGCCCCAAAAGTTTCGGCTTTGGCGGGGACCGAATACATCTCGGCGGTGTCCAGGAAGTTGACACCTCGCGCCAAAGAATGGTCCAGGATGGCGTGCGAATCGGCCTCATTGACCTGTTCGCCAAAGGTCATCGTGCCCAGGCAAATCGGGGTGACGTGTAAATCGGTGTTCGCGAGTTGCAGTGTTTTCATGGTTCATGTCCTGCGGGGCTGAGCAGGGGTTAATGGGAAATGCGCCAAGTGTACGCAGTCCCAGCGTCCTTGTATGACACCTCGGGTATTCAGCCGTGAAATTGAGCCCCGCTCTCAGCACGTTCTTGCTCTTGCAGCCGCAAAATGCGGCGCTGCACTTTGCCGGTCGTGGTCATGGGCAGGGCGTCGATGAATTCAATTTCTTTGGGGTATTCATAGGGCGCCAACAAACCCCTGACATGCTGCTGCAAGGCCGCGATAACTTCACGCTCAAATGCAAGCGCAGATTCAGCTTGTTGTCGCTGCACCCCGAAATCGGGCGACAGCACCACATAGGCCTTGACCACCGCACCCCGGTCCTTGTCGGGCTTGGGCACCACGGCGGCATTGGCCACCGCCGGGTGTTTGACCAAACAGTTTTCAATCTCGCCCGGGCCAATGCGGTAACCGGCGGCTTTGAACATGTCGTCGGTGCGGCCTTGGTACCAGAGGTAGCCGTCGGCGTCGGCAACCGCCATGTCGCCGGTGCGGCACCAGTCGCCGGTGTATTTGGCTTGGGTCGCAGCTTCGTTACGCCAGTAGCCCAAAAAGAACACCGGGTCGGGGTGGCCGTGGACATCGAAGCGGTTCACCGCCACTTCGCCGCTCGTGCCTGCGGGGCAGGTGTGGCCGTGCTCGTCGATCACCGCCACACGGTGACCCGGATAGCCCTTGCCCATGCTGTTGGCGCGGGCTGGCCACAGGCGGGCGCAGTTGCCCACCACATAATTGATTTCGGTTTGACCGAACATCTCGTTCACCGTCACGCCCAGTTCCTGCTCGCAGTAGGCAAAGACCGCGTCGCCCACCGCCTCGCCAGCGCTCATCAGCGCTTGCAGGCGCAATGGGTAATGCGCTTGCGGATGCGGCACCGCTTTCATCATGGCTTTGAGGGCGGTAGGGAATAAAAAGCTGTGCGTGACTTGGTGCTCGGCCAAAATTTCAAAAGCCAGCTCGGGCGCAAAGCGGCCGTTGAAAGCCACAATCGGGCGGCCAAAGTACAGGCTGGGCATCAAGGCGTCCATCAAGCCCCCGGTCCAAGCCCAATCGGCAGGCGACCAGAACACGGCTTGCGAACTTTTGCGGGCATCAAAAGGGTCAAAGCCAAACCAGTTTTGGCTGCAGACAAAACCCGTGAGGTTACCGATCAGCGCGCGGTGCGGGATCAAAGCGCCCTTGGGGTTGCCGGTGGTGCCACTGGTGTAAATCAAGACCGCAGGGTCTTCAGCCAGGGTGCGCACCGCTTTGAAATGGGGCCGGGCTTGGGCCAAGGCCTGCTCAAATTGGCGCGTTCCATCGCCTTGCGCCCCCGCCAGATCGACCCCCAGCACGGTGTGCAGATCGGGGCAATCGCGCCGCGCTGCGTTCAAGGCTTCGATGGCGGTGGCATCACACACTGCCACGCGGGCCTGGCTGTCCTGAATGCGAAAAGACAAAGCCTCTGGGCCAAACAGCATGGACAAGGGCATGGCCACCGCGCCCATTTGCAGCACCGCCATGTAAGCGACGGCGGTTTCAAAACGCTGCGGCATGACGATGGCCACACGCTCGCCCCGCTGCACGCCCAAGCCTTGAAGGACTTGGCTCAAACGATTGGCCGCTTGCTGTAATTGGGCAAATGTATAACGGCGGTGTGGCTTGCCAGGCCGGTGCTCGCGTATCGCCACACGGCTTGAGGCATCGGCTGCGGCCGCCCACCGACCGCAACAGGCCTGGGCCATGTTGAAATGCGTCTCGAGCTGCCAGCCAAACTGCGCGTGCAAAGCCGCATACAGGTCAATTTGTTCGTTTTGGCGACTGTCTCTCATCTTTTTTCTCCTTATGATGGAAAGTATGTACCAAGAAAGACGATCTTCAAGCAGCCAATGGGTGCCTTTGCGCGGTATGCGCTACCACCTGCGCACCTGGGGCACCCCCACGCCTGGCACCCCCCCTCTGGTTTTGGCCCATGGCTGGATGGACGTGGCCGCCTCGTGGCAATTTGTGGTGGACGCTTTGAGCGACGAGTTTGCCAAAGACCGTTTCATCATCGCGCCCGACTGGCGTGGTTACGGGCTGACCGAAGGCCCGGCCACCGACTGCTATTGGCTGCCCGATTACTTGGGTGATCTGGATGCTTTGATGGACATCCTGAGCCCCGATCGGGCTTTTGATTTGGTGGGCCACAGCATGGGCGGCAATGTGGTCATGCATTACGCGGGCTGCCGACCCGAGCGGATTCGGCGGCTGATCAACCTGGAAGGTTTTGGCATGCCCGCCACCCGCCCGTCGCAAGCGCCGGCGCGCCTGACGCAGTGGCTCAACGAAATCAAAGCCCTGCAAAAGGGTGAATCCGATTTGAGGACCTACCCCGATGCCAAGGGTGTGGCCGCACGCTTGATGAAAACCAATCAACGGCTGACCCCTGACAAAGCCGACTGGCTGGCCCAGCACTGGGCCGCGCCGGATGCGACGGGTCAATGGCGGATCTTGGGCGATGCGGCGCACAAAGTGATCAACCCCTATTTGGGACGGGTCGAAGAGATCATTGAAATCTACAAAAGCATCACCGCACCCACCCTGTTCATTGAAGCTTCAGACGACTCCCTGAGCGGTTGGTGGAAAGGCCGCTTCACCCTGGCCGAATTCCACGAGCGCCTGCTGGCCGTAGCGAACTTGAAAAAAGCCACGGTGCCCGATGCGGGGCATATGCTGCACCACGATCAACCCGCCGTTCTGGCGGACTTGATGGAATCGTTTTTACAAGCCTGAAGGTCAGACACGCGAACTGTCTAAAATGCATGCCATTTGGTGTTAACTTTCAATTCCCATGCATTTGACGCAGCGTATTTTGACAAGCTTGATTTTTGCCACAGCCTGCGGCGTCAACAGCGCCTGGGCCCAAAACGCGGCTGCAAACAGTTGGCAAGACAGTCAACCCTGCCCTGCTTGGGTGGCCAAAGAAGGCGGCCCCGCACCGCTGAACGACAAGCGTTGGGATTTGACGCTCTCGCCCTACACCCTGCACTGGGGAGGCGAAACCCCCGAGCACAAACCGGTTGTCCTCGGCTCGCTAGACCGTTCCGTAGAAGGCAACCGCTTGTGCGGCATGAGCCTGTTCAGCAATTCCTTTGGCCAGCCCACCGTGTACGTTTACGTGGGCCAGCGCTGGGACCCTTTGTTGGACGACTCCAAATGGTTCGTCAAAGTCACGGCGGGCATTTTTTATGGCTATGTAGGCAAGTACAAAGACAAAGTCCCGTTCAACTACAACGGCTTCTCGCCCGGCATCATTCCGTCCTTGGGCTATGCATTCAGTCCCACCAACTCAGCCCAGGTGCTGGTTTTGGGCAATGCAGGACTGATGTTTGCCTACGGCCACCGTTTTTAAGGCGACAAGCGTGAGAAAATCTGTCTCTTTACAGATTCGGATACCTTGACACCATGGACGCAGAACACCTCAACCTCATCGGCACCACTTTGACAGATCTGTCCGCTCGGACAGACGAGTTACGGGGGTATCTTTGACTACGATGCCAAGTCAGAACGGCTGAGAACCGTCAACGCATCCCTCGAAGATCCCTCGGTCTGGAACGACCCGAAAAAAGCCCAGGAATTGGGCAAAGAAAAAAAAGCCCTCGACGGTGTGGTGGTCACCATCTCCAGCCTCACCAGTGAGTTGGCCGACAACCTGGAGTTGTTTGAGATGAGCAAGGAAGATGGCGATGACGCCGGCTTGCTCACCATCGAAGCTGAAACGGCCAAATTGGCCAAACTGGTCGAAGACCTGGAATTTCGCCGGATGTTCCGCTTCGAGGCCGATCCGCTCAACTGCTTTGTCGACATCCAAGCCGGCGCCGGCGGCACTGAAGCCTGCGACTGGGCCAGCATGCTGCTGCGCCAGTACCTCAAATATGCCGAACGCAAGGGCTTTAAAACCACGGTGGAAGAAGAAACCCCGGGCGACACGGCAGGCATCAAAAGCGCCACCATCAAAATTGAAGGCGAATACGCTTACGGCTTGCTGCGCACCGAAACCGGCGTGCACCGCCTGGTGCGCAAGAGCCCCTTCGACTCCTCGGGCGGTCGCCACACCTCGTTTGCGTCACTGTTTGTGTACCCGGAAATTGACGACTCGATCCAGATTGACATCAACCCGGCCGATGTGCGCACCGACACCTACCGCGCCAGCGGTGCAGGCGGTCAGCACATCAACAAGACCGACTCGGCAGTGCGCTTGACCCACATGCCGACTGGCATTGTGGTCCAGTGCCAGGACGGCCGCAGCCAGCACGGCAACCGCGACATTGCGTGGCAGCGCCTGCGCTCGCGCCTGTACGACTTTGAGATGCGCAAACGCCAAGAAGAGCAGCAAAAACTGGAAGACACCAAGACCGATGTGGGCTGGGGACACCAGATCCGCAGTTACGTGCTGGACAACAGCCGCATCAAAGACCTGCGCACCAACGTTGAAATTTCGGCCACCCAAAAAGTGCTGGATGGCGACTTGGATGCTTTCATCGAAGCTTCACTGAAACAAGGCATCTGATCATGCGTGAGGAACCAACCAAGACGATTTATCGCCAAGACTACGCGGCCCCTGCGTTCTGGATCGAGAACGTCGATCTGACCTTTGATCTGGACCCGGCCAAAACCCGGGTGCTGAACAAAATGCGCCTGCGCCGCAATGCAGACATGCCCGCACAAGCGCTCAGACTGGATGGCGAAGCATTGAACCTCGCCCGCGTCCTGGTCAACGGGGCAGGCACGTCGTTCAAAATGGATGGCGGACAATTGGTCCTTGAAAACCTGCCCGAAGGACCTGAGCCTATTGAGCTGGAAATTTTCACAACCTGCAACCCGGCCAAGAACACCAGCCTGACGGGCTTGTACGTCAGCAACGATTCGTTCTTCACGCAATGTGAAGCCGAAGGCTTTCGCCGCATCACCTACTTTTTGGACCGCCCGGATGTGATGGCCAGCTTCACCGTGACGCTGCGCGCCGACAAGCGCAAGTACCCGGTGCTGCTGTCCAACGGCAATTTGGTCGACAGTGGTGAATTGACCGGTGAGGGCAACGAAGGGCGGCACTTTGCCAAATGGGTCGACCCGCACAAAAAGCCCTGCTATTTGTTCGCTTTGGTGGCGGGCCAATTGGTGGCGCGCGAGCAACGGATTTTGAGTCGCTCGGGCACCGAGCATTTGCTGCAGGTGTTTGTGCGTCCCGGCGATTTGGACAAAACCGAACACGCCATGAATTCACTGATGGCCAGCGTGGCCTGGGACGAAACACGCTTTGGTTTGCCGCTCGATCTGGAACGCTTCATGATCGTGGCCACCAGTGACTTCAATATGGGCGCCATGGAAAACAAGGGATTGAATATTTTCAATACCAAGTTGGTCCTGGCCAATCCAGCCACTGCCACCGATGCGGATTTTGGCAACATCGAATCGGTGGTCGGACACGAATATTTCCACAATTGGACGGGCAACCGCGTCACCTGCCGCGACTGGTTTCAGCTCTCGCTCAAAGAAGGCCTGACGGTTTTTCGCGACCAGGAGTTCAGCCAGGACATGGCCGGCAGCACCAGCGCGCGGGCCGTCAAGCGCATTGAAGATGTGCGCCTTTTGCGTACCGTGCAGTTTGCCGAAGACGCCGGACCCATGGCCCATCCGGTGCGGCCTGACAGCTACCTGGAAATCAACAATTTCTATTCGGTCACGATTTACGAAAAAGGCTCCGAGGTCGTGCGCATGATGCAAACCTTGGCAGGCTCCGAGGGCGTTTCTGGGCGCGATGGTTTTGCCCAAGGCATGAAGCTCTACTTCGCACGCCACGACGGTCAGGCCGTGACCTGTGACGATTTTGCCCAAGCCATTGCCGACGCCAATCCGCAGTCCGACTTGGCGCGTGTATTGCCGCAGTTCAAACGCTGGTATGCCCAGGCCGGGACACCGCGCTTGATGACCCGTGGCGAATACGACAGCGAAGCACAAACCTACACATTGACGCTGGCACAAAGCTGCCCTGCCACGCCGGGCCAACTCGACAAGGCGCCCTTTGTGATTCCGGTCAACCTGGGTTTGCTGAACGCACAAGGCCAGGCCCTGCCCTTGCAGTTGCAGGGAGAAGCGCAAGCGACGGGTCACAACCGCACCTTGGTGTTGACCCAAACCAGCGAAAGCTTTGTCTTTGTCAATGTGGCGAGCGTTCCGGTGCCCTCGCTGTTGCGCGACTTCAGCGCCCCGGTGCTGCTCGAGGCCAATCTGATCGATGCCGAGCTGCTGACCTTGTTGGCGCATGACAGCGATGCGTTCAACCGCTGGGAGGCGGGACAGCGCCTGGCGTTGAACCGCGCCTTGACCTGCATCCGTTCAGGCTCAGACCCCCGACAAAGCCCGGTGCTGGACGAGGCTTACATCAACGCCATGCGGCAAGTCCTGCGCCACCCGGATTTGGATGCGGCCTTCAAAGAATTGGCCTTGACTCTGCCTTCTGAGGGTTACATCGCCGAACAACTTCAAGAGGTGGATCCTCAGCAAGTGCATGCGGTGCGCGAGGCCATGCGTGCGCAATTGGCTCAGGCCTTGCAAGCCGATTGGGCATGGGCCTACCAGCAGCACCTGGTTGTTGGGGCCTACAGCCCCGATGCCGTCTCTGCAGGTCGACGCGCCTTGAGCGGCATGGCCTTGGCCATGCTGTGCATTGCTGCGCGCTCCAGCGGTGATGGTGTTTGGCCAGGCCAGGCTTACCAGGCCTTCAAGCTGGCAAGCAACATGACCGACCGCATCAACGCTTTGAGTGCCTTGGTGGTCAGCGGGCACGCTTTGGCCAAAGACGCCCTGGCCCTATTCCACGCCTTGTTCAAACACGAGCCCTTGGTCATTGACAAATGGTTTGCCCTGCAAGCCGCTGCACCCGACCACGGCGGGCAGGTTTTGCCTTCGGTGCGTGGGTTGATGCAGCACCCCGACTTCACACTGCGTAACCCGAACCGTGCGCGCAGCCTGATCTTCAGCTACTGCAGTGCCAACCCTGCGGCCTTTCACCGCACAGATGCTGCAGGCTATGTGTTCTGGAGCGAGCGCGTCATCGAGCTGGACGCCATCAATCCGCAAGTGGCTGCCCGCTTGGCACGCGCCATGGACCGCTGGCGCAAGCTGGCACCCGCTTACCGCAGCGCAGCGCAGATGGCGCTCGAACGCGTGGCGGCCAAAGCCGACTTGTCCAACGATGTACGCGAGGTGATCACCCGCGCTTTGGCTGCATAAATCTGCACAGGCACCCCAAGGAATCCCTATGTCCCAACCCATCTCTCTGTCGCGCTACCTGGTCGAAGAACAACGCCTGCGCGGCCATATTCCCGCTCCACTGCGCTTGCTTTTGGAGGTGGTTGCACGCGCCTGCAAAGGCATCAGCCACGCTGTCAACAAAGGGGCCTTGGGCGACGCCATGGGCAGCGCCGGCAGCGAGAACGTGCAAGGTGAAGTGCAGAAAAAACTGGACATCATTGCCAACGACGTGCTGATCGAAGCCAACGAATGGGGCGGTCATCTGGCCGCCATGGCCTCTGAAGAAATGGACAGCATTCATGTGGTGCCGAACCGCTACCCCCAAGGTGAGTATTTGCTGTTGTTTGACCCATTGGACGGCTCCAGCAACATCGACGTCAACGTCAGCATCGGCACTATTTTCAGCGTGCTGAAAAAAACAGACCACCAATCGGTCAGTGAGCAAGACTTTTTGCAATCGGGCACCCAGCAAGTGGCTGCCGGTTACTGTGTGTATGGCCCCCAAACCATGCTGGTGCTGACGGTGGGTGACGGTGTGGTGATGTTCACCCTGGACCGCGAACAGGGCTCATTTGTGCTCACCCATGAACAGGTTCAGATCCCGCAGGACACCCAAGAATTTGCGATCAACATGAGCAATATGCGCCACTGGGCAGCGCCTGTGAAACGCTATGTGGACGAATGTCTGCAAGGCCAAGAAGGCGTGCGCGGCAAAAACTTCAATATGCGCTGGATCGCCAGCATGGTGGCCGATGTGCACCGCATTTTGATGCGCGGCGGTATTTTCATGTACCCCTGGGACCAACGCGAACCGAACAAGCCGGGCAAGCTGCGCCTGATGTACGAGGCCAACCCGATGAGCTGGCTGATCGAGCAAGCGGGGGGTGCTGCCACCAATGGGCATCAGCGGATACTGGATATTCACCCCACCCAACTGCATGAGCGGGTCAGCGTGGTGCTGGGCTCCAAAAACGAAGTGGACCGGGTGACCGCCTACCACCACCCAGGCTAAGCTGCCCCCGAGGCCGTGTCACAACCCAGTGGGCATGGCAGAACGGCCGCGCCAAGGTGAAAAGCCTTTTGGCGTTCAGGCCACGATGCCCTTGTCCTTGAGCGCCTGAATTTGGGTGGGTGTCAAGCCCACTTCGCGCAGCACGGCATCGGTGTCTTGTCCCAGCATGGGGGCGTTGCGCCGGTGGTTGCCGGGGGTACGAGACAGCTTGGGCACAATGCCTGGCACCAGCATCTCGCTGCCATCGTCCATGTGCACCTTGGCGAGCATGTCGCGCGCCTGGTAATGCGGGTCAGCGGCGATATCGGCCACGGTGTAAATGCGGCCCGCCGGGACGGCGGCGCCATCGAGCGCCTGGAGCACCTCGCTCACGCTCAGTTGCGCCGTCCATTGCCCGATGGCTTCGTCAATTTCGGTGATGCGTTTGACCCGTCCCGCGTTGTCAAACAGGGCCGGGTCTGTGCCTAAATCGTCGCGGTCCATGCAGGCCATCAAGCGCTTGAAGATGCTGTCGCCATTGCCTGCAATCAAAGCGTAACCGCCGTCTGCGCAGCGGTAGGCGTTGCTCGGCGCAATGCCGGGCAATGCGCTGCCTGCGGCTTCGCGCACCACGCCAAAGGCACTGTATTCAGGCAACAGACTTTCCATGCAATTGAACACGGCCTCATACAGCGCCACGTCGATCACTTGGCCTTGACCGCTTTTTTGGCGTTCATGCAGCGCCATCAAGATCCCGATCACACCATGCAAAGAGGCCAGGGTGTCGCCAATGCTCACGCCCACGCGCACCGGCACGCGCCCGGGCTCGGCCGTCAGGTGTCGCAAGCCGCTCATCGCCTCGGCCACCACACCAAAGCCGGGCTTGTCTCTGTAGGGGCCGGTTTGGCCATAACCACTGATGCGCAGCATGATGAGCTGAGGGTTGAGCGCTTGCAGTTCATGGGGTCCCAGGCCCCAGCCTTCCATGGCACCCGGTCTGAAGTTTTCAATCAGCACATCCGCTTGCAACGCCAATTGGCGCACGATGTCTTGGGCTTGCGGCTCTTTCAGATCGAGCACCAAGGAGCGTTTGTTGCGCGACTGCACTTGCCACCATACCGAGGTGCCGTCTTTCAACAAGCGCCATTGCCGCAAAGGGTCGCCCGTGCGGGGCGGCTCTATTTTGATGACGTCGGCGCCAAAATCACCCAAGGTTTTGGCTGCAAAGGGGCCGGCAATCAGCTGCCCCAACTCGAGAACCTTCAAGCCTGCCAAAGGGCCCGTGGGCGGTGCAAATTCATCAGAGGTTGGGGTCATGGTGTGATCAACAGAACATGAAAGCCAGTATGGCCACATCATCGCCCCAGTTGAGCAATGTGTAGGCCGAGAAGCGGTAAGCCAGACAGGTCAATTGTGCCAGCCCATCTTGCCAGTGGACCCGAACGGGGTTCATGGCTTGGGGCAGCGCATGACGGGGGTGGTGCCCACAGGTGCGGAACGGTAAAGGGACCAACCTTCGCCCGCCTTGACCAAGGTCCAGCCTTGCAGGTCGGCTGATACAGCGTGTTGGCGCGGCGCCACCAACCAGTTGCCAGCTTGCTGGCTGGCAGGGCCCAGCACCTCGGAGGTTTGCAAGACCTGACCGGCCACGGCATCGAATTCAGCGCCTTCAAACAATTCGCGCCGCCAATTGTCACCCGCCGTTTGTCGCACTTGCGGCCAGTCTTGCACCACGACCATGGGTTTGTCGGCCTGAATCAAAAAGGGCAAGTCATAAGGATAGCCGCCGACCACATAAAGGGTGTCATTGGCTTGCTTCAAACAGCGCAGTGTGGGAGCGATATCCAGGGTGTAGCGATCGCGGGTGGCGTCTTCGACCTTGTAGTTGATGATCACCGCCCCCGCCAACGACAAAGCCACCAAAACGCGCCAAATGAGCTGAGACAACCGGATGCGGGCCATCGCGCGCTCCCACCCCCAAGCCGCCAGCAAGGCCAAAGGCGGCATGATCGGCAAGATGTAGCCGACCAATTTGGAGCGCGGGATGGAGAAGAACACCCCAATGGCCAGCACCCAGATCCACATCAAAGAAAACACCCGCGGGTCCACCCCGGGGTTGACCTTGCGGGCCGCTCCGACTTCAGGCAAAACAAAAAACAACCAAGGCCCCAGCAGCAGCAGCGCAGCCACCCCATAAAACCACCAGGCTTGCACGTTGTTGAAGCTCGAGCCGGTGTAACGATTGAATTGCTGCGCACCAAACAAATAATCGATCAAGCCGGGAAATTGCTGTTGGGCCAGCACAAACCAAGGCAATGCGATCACGGCAAAAATCAACAGGCCACTGACCCAAGGAAAGCGCCACATTTTGCGGACTTGGCCCGTCCACACCAACCACACAAAAATCACCAAACCGGGCAAGACCAGTCCAATCAAGCCCTTCGACAAAACGCCCAAGGCACAAGCCACAAAGCCCCAGCGGGCGAATCCGGCGTGCGCTGGGGCGTCATGCAAAAAAAACAAACCAAACAACCAGATGGCCGCGCCGATCCAGGTGGCCACCAACATATCGTGATTGACGTATTGCCCGCCCGCCAAAAATGTCAGGCTGGTGCCGAGCATCACCATGGCGCGACGGGCAGTCGCCTCGCCACTGAATTGCTGCGCACACCAGTACAAACCCGCCATCATCAAACCGGCACTCAAGGCCGGCACCAAGCGAGCGGCCCAGGTGTATTGTCCAAAAACAGCCATGGACGATGCTTGCAACCAATGCAGCAAAGGTGGTTTGTGGAAAAACGGAATGCCATTCAAACGCGGCACCAGCCAGTCGCCGGATTGCAGCATCCAGCGGCCCACTTCGGCGTAGCGGCCTTCGTCGGGTATGGCCAAGGGCCGGACCAAGGCCATGCAGATGAGCAACAACCATAACGCAGCCAGAATCAGCCAGGATTTTCGGGAAACAGGAGAATTAAATGGCGTCACAGTTTAAAAGGGCGGTTTGCAAACCACGAGGCGGCGCCTCTTCAAATCACCTGCATCAGCGCAGGGCCTTTTTGCAGGTGGCCAATCACCGCAGCCTCTTCAAAGTGTTGCGCTTTCAAAATGGCCAGCACCGGCTCGACGGCGTCGCTGGCGCAAGTGATCAGCAAGCCGCCGCTGGTTTGGGGGTCGGTCAGCAGATTGCGCTTCCAGTCCGCAAAACCAGCCGGCAGCGCAACGTCACCGCCATAACCGGACCAATTGCGGGGGGATGCGCCGGTACAGATGCCACTTTGGGCAATTTCGAGCGCCACGGGAATGCAAGGCAGGCTGTCAAAATGAAGCTGCGCAGTCAGTCCGGAACCACGGCAGATTTCGAGCAAATGCCCCGCCAAGCCAAACCCCGTCACATCGGTGATGGCGTGGACTGCGTCCATTTGGGACAAGGCCATACCGGGCGTGTTGAGCTGGGTCGTCCAACGCAGCATGTCGGCATAACCCGCATCCGACAGAACGCCCTTTTTGAGGGCTGCAGACAACATGCCCACGCCAAGGGGTTTGCTCAAAATAAGCGCATCACCGGCCTGCGCGGCGCTGTTGCGTTTGATCTGGGCCGGGTGCACCAGCCCAATGCCCACCAGGCCATAAATAGGCTCCAGCGTGTCGATGCTGTGTCCGCCCGCAATGGGAATGCCAGCTGCCGAGCAGACCGCCTGGCCACCCGCCAAAATCTGGCGAATGTCTGCTTCGGCTATTTTGCCCAAAGGCATGCCAACAATCGCCAAAGCCATGAAGGGTGTGCCGCCCATGGCATAGACATCGGACAGCGCATTGGTGGCTGCAATTCGGCCGAAATCGAAGGGGTTGTCCACAATGGGCGTGAAAAAATCCGTGGTGGCAATGATGGCCTGTGTCGCGTTGATTTGGTAAACCGCGGCATCATCGCTGGTCTCGGTACCCACCAAAAGCTGGGGCGGAATGATCGGCAGCACACTGTTTTGCAGCAAACGGGAAAGAACCTCAGGCGCAATCTTGCAGCCGCAACCGCCACCATGGCTGAACTCGGTCAGGCGGATCGGCGCGCTGCAGGGCTGTGTGTCGGACATATACAATCAAAATCAATAATGTACGTTGATCATACCCTCGCCTCTGTTGCCCGATTGCGCCAATTTGACGCCATCATTGATGCCCGTTCGCCCTCGGAATTTGCGCACGACCATATCCCCGGCGCCATCAACTGCCCCGTGCTCAATGACGAAGAGCGGGCCAAGGTGGGCACGTTGTACAAACAGGTCTCGCCCTTTGAGGCCCGTAAAGTCGGTGCGGCCTTGGTGGCGATCAATGTGGCGCGCCATATTCAAGAAGAATTTGAAAAGCACCCCCGCGGTTGGACGCCTTTGATTTACTGCTGGCGGGGGGGGCAACGCAGCGGCGCCTTCACCCACATCCTGCGCCAAGTCGGTTGGGCAGCACAGCGCCTGGAGGGCGGCTACAAAGCCTGGCGCAGTTTTGTGCTGTCAGAGCTGATCCGCGTGCCTGCGCTGTTTCAATTTGAGGTGGTGTCCGGCCCAACGGGATGCGCCAAAACGAGAATCTTGCATGCGCTTGATGCACAGGGTGAGCAGGTGCTGGACCTGGAAGGCCTGGCCGCGCACAAAGGCTCCGTATTGGGTGAGATGCCTGCAACGCCGCAGCCGTCACAAAAGATGTTTGACACCTTGTTGCTGGCGCAATTGATGCGCCTGGATCCCGCTCGTCCTGTGTATGTTGAGGCGGAAAGCAAACGCATTGGTCAAATCCAGTTGCCTGACACCTTGTTCGAAGCCATGAACAAGAGCCCTTGGCTGAGCGTGAATGCAAGCCTGCAGGCCCGCGTGGATTTTTTACTGACCGATTACGCTTATTGGCTGGACGACCCGCAACTGCTGGCGCATCTGGACAGGCTCAAACCGAGCTGTGGCCATGAACAAGTGGCGCACTGGCAATCCTTGGTGGCGCAACGAGACTTTGGCCGCTTGGTGAGCGAGCTGCTGACTGAACATTACGACCATTTTTACAAGCGCTCCATGCGACAAGCCCAATCGAGCGCATCGGACGCCCGAATGTTCTCAACCGAGGACTTGAGCCCCGAAAGCATCACCGCATTGGCTCAGCGTATTGCGCAAAGGCCGGCCGTATGCGCATGATGAACCCCAACCCTAGGAGATGGACTGTGCGACAGCGTTCTACTCACATTGACTGCCCCTGGTGTGCAGGGCTGATGCGAAAACTGAGGCCCTGCCAAATAGGCCTGATCGGCCTGATCGGCCTGATTTTCGGCATGACCGGTGGTGCTGCTTGGGCATACAAGACCGAAAAGGTTTGCAGCGACTCGACAGCTACCGCTGCAGAACCGGCCAAAAAAGTCTGCAAAATCGTGCGCATCCCCCCAGGTAAAGAGCCCGCGCCCAAAGAGGAAAAAAAGGAAGAGAAGAAAAAATCGGGTCATTGAGCCCCTTGATACTCAACTTTGGGTGCTTGGCGCCGATACCCATTCAACAGTACTGGATTTTCAGGTCAAACACCATGCATCAACTTTCGCATTTCATTCGCCTTGGCGGACTCCTGTGCGTCTTGCTCAGCGCAGGCTGCTCGTCCGTCAATGTGGTGGTGGACCCCTCCAGCATCCGCAATCAAGCGCGATTTGACCGTGATTCGGCGCAATGCCAATACTTGGCCGAGTCTTACGACTTGCGCAACGACAAAGTTGTTAACACGGCCATCGGCGCAGGCACCGGCGCCGTGACCACGGTGGGTCTGGCATCGGCCATCTTCGGCGCCCTGCATGTGCCCTCCATGCCCTTTGTGATGGCAGGCACTTTGGGCGGTGGTGGTGCCGGTGTGGGTTGGTCGACTTACAAAGAGAGTGCGGTACAGGAAAAAATCCTGACCCAATGCCTGAACCGCAAAGGCTACCGGGCTTATTCAGCCGAGTAAGCGGCGCAATGGATCAGGGCTTGGTGTTCAAAATTTACCGTATTTCAAATACGCATCAACAGGATCAACCCCAGAGCGGATCGCCTCTCTCACCGCGTTTTCGGTCAGCGCCACCTGCTCTGTCTTTTCAATCACTTGCGCCGCCAAGGCTTGCGGGATCACGACCAATCCGTCGCGATCACCCAAAATAAAGTCCCCCGTCATGACCGTCACCGGCCCGATACTGACCGGCAACTCGTAATGGTCGGGCAGCCAGCGGGCCACAATGTCCGAAGGCGTAAAGAAAGTGTGAAACACCGGAAAACCCAGCGCCAAAATAAAGTCGGTATCGCGGCATCCACCATCCACGACGTAACCCAAGACACCCTTGTTTTTCAGGGTTTCAGCTGACAATTCGCCCATGAGCGCCACGTCCTGGTTGTGTGGCTGGCAGACCACCACATGGCCGCTGGGTGCTTTGGACAGCAAGGTCGTCCAGCCCAACAAGCTGTCATGCCGACTGACACTGCGGTCTGTTCGGCCTGAGACCGTCCACACGGGGCCGGCCACTTTCAGCGCGGGGTCCAGTGGCCTCAGGTGCGTGGGCAAAACGCAGTTGTCATGCCCCATACCGCGCATCACATCATGCACAGCCCCGCTGTAGAGTCGGGCCAGACGTTGTGTCCATTGGACTTGTGCTTCAGGGGTCATGTGCAGTCTCCGTTTGTGGGGCTTAAGCTTCCAGGTCGATGGGCAAACCTGACAAGCTGGCTGCAGGGCCAGCCACAGTTACGGGGCCCAACACCACCGAGCGCAGCACTTCGCGCAACAGTTTTTTCTCGTTCAAGCTCAAGGCACGCGTCAACCGCTGGCGCATGCGCAGCAACAACTGACGGTCCACCTCTTGCGGCACACCGCGGCTGACTTGCAAGGCATCGCGTAAATCTTCGCGCAAATCTTCGGGCTCTTCTTCCCACCAGGCGGTGATGACTTCGGTGATGGTTTGACGAACCGCCTCCACGTTTTCAATCGGCGCACTGGACGCGCTGCTCAGGCCCGAGGCAAGTTTGCCCTGCAGCATTTCGGACAGCAATGGGGCGTTGACCACCACGCGGCGATCGGCTTGCGACAAAACGCGACCCCAGCCCGGATCGCTGCGCATCATTTGGGACATGTTGCGTGCACTTTCATCCGCCAACAAATGCACACTCACGCCGCACAACTGGGCCTCGTCAATGGCACTCAAAAAGCGTTCATCGTCGGTGGCAATCAAAACGTGGTCACAGGCATGGTTGCGAGCCAACTGGGCCAAATCTTGCCCCAAAGCTCGCAGCATGGAAGAGCCCCCGTCCATATCGTGAGATTGAACCCAACGCACAATTTGATCGTCCAGCACCATGTCATCGGCGCGGTCGGTATACCAATACACCCTTCGCAAATCCACATCCAAGCCAGCTTGGGCCAAGGCATGGGAGAGCAAGCCCATCAAACCTTGCCGGTTGACGGATTCGCCCACGGCACCGTTGGCATTTTGCTGAGCCAACCAGATCAAGAAACGTGCATCGACCAAAGCAGTGCAGCTTCCGGTTCGGGTATCGCCTGGACGGCGGTCTTGTTTGAAAGAAGAAAAATATTCGCGTTTCATCATCGTAGCCTGAGGGGAAATAAAGGAACATAGGGGGGTTTAGCACCCGGTAGCGTCCCGATTTTACGCCCTCGCCGGTGGCAACAGCCGCCCCAAGTGCCCACTGCATGCGAGGCGGCCATGGCGTGGCCGTCAAGCGTGCCAGTAAACTCTGCTTTTTTTCCACTTGCTTTGCGCTATGACCCACTACCACCTTTATGCCATTGGCAACGCCTTGGTTGACTCCGAATATGAAGTCTCTGATGCCCAACTCCAAGCCATGGGCGTGGACAAGCGGCACATGACCTTGATCGACACGCCCCGCCGTGCTGAATTACTCGGTCATGTCCAATCGACTCAACCTCGCCGGACAGGCGGTGGTTCGGCTGGCAACACAGTGGTCGCTCTGGCGCAATTGGGCGGTCAGGCCTATTACTCTTGCCAAGTGGCTGATGACGAGTTGGGCGACTTTTACGCCCGAGACTTGAACCACTGGGGTGTGCACACCAACCTGGCACACACCCGCGCCAAAGCAGGCCAAACCGGCAGCTGCATGGTCTTGGTCACCCCCGATGCTGAGCGCTCGATGTGCACATTTTTAGGCGTTTCAGCCGAGCTCGACAGCAACGCCTTGCAACCCGCAGCCATCGCCAAATCCCAAATTTATTACATGGAAGGCTATTTGGCGGCCTCCCCCACCGGCCTGCAGGCCGCGTTGGATGGCCGGGCCATGGCCGTTACCGCGGGGGTGCCTCTGGCGTTGACACTCAGTGATGTGAGCATGATCCAGTTTTGCCGCGCGGGCCTGGACGCCTTGCTGGGCCAGGGTGTGGACTATTTGTTTTGCAACCTCGAAGAAGCGCAGGTCTGGTGCGGCACCCAGGACTTGCAGACGATTCGCCAGCAATTGCAAGGCTTGGCCCAAACGGTCTGCCTGACCATGGGTGCGCAAGGCTGCGAAATTTTGCAACAAGGTCAAATCCTTCACACACCCGCCACCCCTGTTCATGCGGTAGACACCAACGGGGCAGGCGATATGTTTGCAGGCTGCTTTTTGTTTGCCATGACCCATGGGCATACCCTCCAACAAGCGGCCTTGTTGGCCAACCATGCGGCGGCAACCGTGGTCGGCCAACACGGCAATCGGCTCACCCGCGAGCAATTGCTGCACATCAAAGCCACCGCAGGGCTGGCCTAAAGCCTTGTGGCTTGATCTGGAAAAGCCGTTTTATTTGAATTCGTAACTCACACCGGCAAAGCCGGTGTTTTGCGTCAAAGCGCTCGCCAAGGGGCTGTTTTTGATCGCACTGTCCAACCACTTGTGGCGCCACTGCAATTGCAGTGACCAAGGACCACTCAAAGGCACCATGATGGCCAATCCGACCATGGGCATGGTGGTGGCCCCTGCCGTGTAAGTCGTCAAGCGCCCCCCGGCTGCTTGGCTTGCTGCGGCTTCGCGCGAAGAAACGCCATACAGATGCTGAACGTAGGCTTGGCTGCGGTATTCAAGCCCCGCTTGCGGATACATCTTGACATCGCCCAGGCTCAAGCGTGCGCCATAGGTCAGGTCCAGGGCGTTACCGCCTGACGTCAGGTCATGCAGGGCATAGACAAACACGCCGCCCACCGAGGTACGCTGGAAAGTGCCCAAGCCTACAGGCACGGGGTTGCTGCGCTGACCGATGCCTTTGAGCGCAGGGGTTGGGGTGTCGAAGCCCTCTTGGCTGATGCGCATGACCCCTTCCAGATGCCCCATGCCCAAAGGCAATAATTTGGCCCCAACGGTGTCCACGCGTGCAAAGTAACGGCCCCAATCCCCGTAGACGTAAGGCAGTACGGAGGTGCTGGCCTCTTTGCTTTTAACGATGGCGGATGTGCTGTAAACCGCAGCACCCAGATCGCCTACAAAGCGATCCACAACAGCGTCTTGTGCTTGCAACAAGGTGCAACATGTCAAGCCCAAGCCTGTGGTCACCCAGCTTTTGATGTGAGAGGTTGGCATGGGAAATCTCCTGTCTAAAAAATTCATTCGCCCACCATGTGGGCGTCTTTGACGATGCGGGCCATGTTGTCCGACTCTTGCGCAATGATGCGTTTGAATTCGAGCGCACTGGTTTTCAAAGGCAAACACTCGGCTGCACTCAAGCGTTCGCGCACCGCCTGTTGACCGAGTACGATTTGAATTTCCGCGTTCAGTCGATCGATGATCACAGGCGGTGTACCCGCCGGCGCAAAAACACCAAACTGCGAACTCAAATTGGCAGCAGCGAATCCCAACTCGGCCAAAGTGGGCACCGTGGGCAGACTCTCCAGCCGAACTGGCGAGCCCACTGCCAAGGGGCGCAATTTACCTTCCTGAATATGTTGCAGCACCGCCGCTGAGGCGTTGACCGACAACAACTCAAACTGTCCGCCCAAAGCGTCCGTGATTTGCTGCCCGCCTCCCTTGTAGGGCACATGCGTCAAGTCCACTTGGGCCGATGCATGCAACTGCTCCAGCATCACATGCCCCAAAGAAGCCGAACCCGATGTGGCCCATCGCAGCGCAAAGGGCTTGGATTTGGCAGCGCTGAGCATGGTTTTGAAATCACTGAACGCAGCCGCCGGGGTGGCTGCCAAAATGACCGGCGACACCATCAGCCCTGCGACGGGCACGATGTCCTTCGGATCGAACAGGGGTTTGCCCAAATGCGGGCTGAGTGTCAAAGGGCTGATCGCCGAAAAAGCCAAGCTGTACCCGTCGGGCGCAGATTTGGCCACCAGGTTGACCGCCAACGCACCGCTGGCACCCGGTCTGTTTTCAACCAATACCGGCACATTCAAGCGCAGCGCCAATCGCTCGGCCACCACGCGCGCCATCACATCGCTCACGCCCCCGGGAGGGTAAGCCACCAGCCATTTGATGGGCTTTTGAGGCCATGCTTGGGAAGTGCCACCCTGCATTTGGGCCATCGCCTGTGGCACTGCTGAACCCCAGCCTGATGCCATCGCTTGGATCACAAAAGTGCGGCGCTGCATGGTTTGAGGCCCTTTCAAGCAAAACAGGCGGCTTGCGCAAAAGGCCGTCCGGCCGCGTCCTTGGCCGCCAATTGGGGGGCAAAGTCTATCGGCCAGTCAATGCCCAAAGCGGGGTCATTCCATAACAAACTGCACTCGTGCGCGGGGTACCAGTAATCGGTGGTTTTGTAGACAAACTCCGCACTCTCGCTCAACACCACAAAACCATGGGCAAAACCGGGAGGCACCCACAATTGACGGTGATTTTCAGCGCTCAGCCGCAAGCCCTCCCATTGGCCGAATGTCGAGGATGAACGCCGCATGTCCACCACCACATCAAACACTTCGCCTTGGATAACCCGCACCAACTTGCCTTGCGCATGCTCAATTTGGTAGTGCAAGCCGCGCAGGACACCACGGGCTGATTTGCTGTGGTTGTCTTGCACGAACAACACATCCAAACCGGTGCATTGGGCGAAGTCCCGGGCGTTGAAACTTTCCAGAAAAAATCCCCGCGCATCGCCAAACACCTGCGGCTCCAAAATCAACACATCGGGAATTTGAGTGGGTATAACGGTGTAAGCCATGTCAGGGGAATTTTTTATTTGATCAGGTTCAAAAGGTATTGACCGTAGCCGTTTTTGGCCAAGGGTTTGGCCAGACGGGCCACGTCTTGCGCCGTGATCCAGTGTTGCGCAAAAGCGATCTCTTCGGGGCAAGCCACCATCAAGCCTTGGCGTTTTTGCAGGGTGGCAATGAAGCCCGCGGCCTCATGCAAGCTGTCGTGCGTGCCCGTGTCCAGCCACGCATAGCCGCGGCCCATGATTTCGACACTCAACTCGCCCTGCGCCAGGTACTGGCGGTTCACATCGGTGATTTCCAGCTCGCCACGGGCCGAAGGCTGGATCTGGGCTGCGATGTCACAGACTTGTTGATCGTAAAAATACAAGCCGGTGACCGCGAAATTGCTTTTGGGCTGGCGCGGTTTTTCTTCGATGCTGATGGCGCGCTGAGCCGCATCAAAAGCCACCACACCATAACGTTCAGGGTCGTGTACATGGTAGGCAAAGACGCTCGCGCCGTGGGTTCGGGCGTTGGCGTTGTTCAGCAAACCCACCCAATCATGGCCGTAAAAAATATTGTCGCCCAACACCAAAGCACTGGGGTGTTGACCCACAAAATTCTTGCCAATGATGAAGGCTTGCGCCAAGCCATCAGGACTGGGCTGCACCGCATAGGTGATGTTCATGCCCCACTGATGACCATTGCCCAGCAATTCGGTAAAGCGCGGGGTGTCTTGCGGTGTGCTGATCAACAGGACATCGCGAATGCCTGCGAGCATCAGCGTGGTCAAGGGGTAGTAGACCATGGGCTTGTCGTACACCGGCATGAGCTGCTTGCTCACTGCCTGCGTCACCGGGTACAAACGCGTGCCTGAGCCGCCCGCCAAAATGATGCCTTTTCTATGGTTCATGGTGTGATTGTGGCACGAAGCAACGCCCGCTCAACTCAAGCGGCGGGGGGCTTGGGTGGCGGTGAAGGAGGCCTTTCGTCCTTTTGAATTTCAGCTTTGAGTGCAGCCAACTTGGCGTTCAACATTTCAAGCTGCGTTTGGTAGCCTTTGGCGTCGCCAAAGTCGGCAAATCCAAGGTAATAGGGATGCGCGTGCAATACCTTGCGAGCATGCTTGATAGGGCACCAATACTGCTCGGTTTGCCCAACCACTTCTCGCGCATAGGCCATCAAGCCATTGCCATAGGAGCAATAAGCACAGTTGATTTTTTCGATGATGTTCAGGTAGCCCAAGTGCACTCGGTCAAAAACAAAGTAATCCGAGCGCACGACCCGGGCCAGACCGAACAAGGGAAAGCACACCCACTGGTAGACCCAAACAAACACGTCCAGCAGGACCATTGGGAAAAAAACCGCATAAATCAAAGGTGCGGCCAAAAAACTTTTGATGTTCGCGTTGCGTATGTACTTGAAAACGCCCATTTTGAAGCGCTTTTGCTGGGCCAGAACTTCATGTTCAAAGCGCACTTTGCGGGCTTCAAAATCGACCTTCAGGCCCTCTCGCATCCTTTTGAGCTCCAGTTCGATGTCATGCTCCATTTGACGTATGGACGCGAGCATGGCTTCGATGGAGGGGTTCATGCGGACCTTGGGGTTGCTGAAAATGGGGCCTCATTGGAGGGCAAATGCTTGGACTCGCCCGCCTCGCCTTCAGGCCCTTGGGGCTTGCGAGCCCGAATGACCGGCTTGGACATCACTTCCACATAGCACGCTGCGGCACCGGTTTTGGCCTGAGCATCGATCAAAGGGACGACTTGGGCAAAGGTGGCAGCCTCTGCGTCTTGCGCGTTCAGGCCCACTTTGCAATCGAAATCCCAATAATCAAAGCCTGCGGGGACGGTTTTGCGGCCTTCGCGGCGGGCATATTGGCGCACCTCGTGCTTGACAGCTTCAAGGATGCGGTCGGGGTTTTTGCCTTCCACTTGCAAGGGGAATGTTTTTTTCATGGAACTTTCAGGGTTTGAGCCGCACTTCAGGCACAAAGACGGTCTTTGACTGCATTATCCGTCTATGCTCAACGGCATCTGACCCGAAATCGGGATATATCCCACCCTTTTGACCCTTTATGCCCTTTAGCACCCTCGGACTGCGCCCGGAACTTCTCAAAGCCCTCAAGCCCCAAGACTATCCGGCGCCCACGCCCATTCAAACTTTGGCCATTCCGGCCGTTTTGCAAGGGGCAGACGTGCAGGCCAGCGCCCAAACGGGCTCAGGCAAGACCGCCGCATACGTCCTGCCCGTGCTTGAACTGATCCTGCGCCAGCCCCGCAGCACGACCCGGCGGATACACACATTGGTGCTGGTGCCCACCCGCGAATTGGCGGTGCAGGTGGGTGACACCCTGCGCAGTTTGGCGGTGCATGTGCCCGCCCTCAAAATCACGGTGGTGTTTGGCGGCGTGTCGATCAATCCGCAAATGATGGGCTTGCGCGGCAGCGCCGATGTGGTTGTGGCCACGCCGGGTCGCTTGCTTGACCTGATCGACAAGAATGCCTTGAGCCTGTCTGCGGTTCAAACCCTGGTGCTGGACGAGGCTGACAAACTGCTGGACTTGGGCTTTCAGGATGAGTTGCAAGCCATTTTGAAGTTGCTCCCCGAACGCCGTCAAAACCTGCTCTTTTCAGCCACATTTGCCCCCGCCGTGCAAAGTCTGGCCGATGCGTTGCTCACCGACCCGGTGCGCGTGGATGTGCTCCCTCAAATCGGCACCGCCCCCGACATCACCCAACGCGCCATGGCGGTGGATGCACCGCAACGCACACAGCTGCTTCGCCACTTGTTTCAAACCCATGCATGGAAACGTGTGCTGGTCTTTGCGGCCACACAACACGCCTGTCAAATCATTGCGGCCAAGCTGCGCAAAGCGGGTATCAACGCCGAACCCTTCCATGGCCAGTTGGGCCAAGGCAAACGCAGCCAGGTGCTGGCCGACTTCAAAGCTTCACGCCTGAAAGTGGTGATCGCCACCGACGTGGCTGCGCGGGGACTGGATATTGCGGAGTTGCCGGTGGTGGTTAACTTTGATTTGCCGCGCTCGGCGGTCGACTACACCCACCGCATTGGCCGAACCGGCCGTGCAGGGCACAGTGGTTTGGCCGTGAGTTTTGTCAGCGCCGAAACCGAATCGCACTGGCGACTGATTGAAAAACGGCACAACATTTCGGTGCCGCGGGAGGTCGAAGCCGGGTTCGAGCCGCGAGCCGTTGCAGCCCCTGCCGCCACGCCTGCCCTGCCGCATCCTTTGGGGACGGCAAATGACCCGACCGGCGGCATCAAAGGCAAGCGCCCCAACAAAAAAGACAAGCTGCGCATGGCGCAGCAAGCTCAAGCTCAAGCTCAAGCTCAAGCTCAAGCTCAAGCTCAAGCTCAAGGTCAAGGTCAAGGTCAATGACGCACAGCCGCCAGGGCCAGAGCCACCTCATGGCCGCCTTGCGCTGAACCCGACATCGGCACGATCTGACCCGCAGGGTCTTTGACCTGCGCCAGCGCTGCTGCCAATCGCTCAGGTGTATCGGCCGTCAGGCCCAAATGCAGGCCTTGCGTCAAGGTGATGTGCGCCGCCTCAAAACTGCCTGCTCCGGCACACAAAATGGTCCTGTTGGGTGCATCCTCACTCACCATGACCAACATGGCCGGCACCACCGCTTGGGGCTGCAAGGCGTTCAGCACCTCGGGGGACATCAGGCCTTCGGTCATGCGGGTGGCGGCCGTGGGTGCCAGGCAGTTGACCCGGATATTGTGTTTTTCACCCTCGATGGACAGGGTTTGCATCAAGCCGGCCAAGGCCATTTTGGCCGCGCCGTAATTGGCCTGCCCAAAATTGCCATACAGGCCACTGGAGGAGCTGGTCAAGACCACGCGGCCATAGTTTTGCGCCTGCATGATCGGCCAGACCGCTTTGGTGCAATGCACCGCACCCATGACGTGAACGTCCATCACCAAACGAAAATCCGAGATCTCCATTTTGGCGAAACTCTTGTCGCGCAAAATGCCCGCATTGTTGACCAAAATATCGACCCGGCCCCAGGTGTCCATGGCCTGCTGGACCATGGCTTTGACAGCCTCAAAATCGGTCACAGATGCGCCGTTGACGATGGCTTGCCCGCCATTTTGGCGAATTTCATCGACCACCGCCTGGGCGGCACTCACCGAGCCACCATCGCCGTGCACATCAGCGCCCAAATCATTGACCACCACTTTGGCCCCCCGGGCGGCCAGGGCCAAAGCGTGTTGTTTACCCAAACCACCCCCCGCGCCGGTGACGATCGCGACACGGCCTTTGAAATCGATAGTCATGACATTGAACCTTTGGAAAAAAATAGATGACGCCTAGGTGCCACAACAGGGCTGAGCCTGCGCTTAACTCTGATAGCCTGAGGACACGGCCGCACTATAGGCCCTCACTCAGCCTGGCTCTGTTGCCAGCTTGACAGCCCACAGGAGATGCCCATGGAAATCAATTCCACCGTTGTTGACACCCCACCGCGTGATTCTGCCACTGTGGTCATGCTGCGCGATGGCGCCTCGGGCATGGAAGTTTTGCTGCTCAAGCGCCATGCGGCTTCAGCGGTGCTGGGCGGGGCCTTTGTTTTTCCGGGGGGCAAGCTCGATGATGCCGACGCCCACCCGGACATTTTGCAACGGCTGGACCGGCCTTTGACGGACCTGCACGCCCAATTAGGGGAGCATGACTTGGCCGCCGGCAAAGCCGCCAGCTTGTTTGTTGCCGCACTGCGAGAGGCCTTTGAAGAATCGAGCGTCTTGTTTGCCCACACCGCAACAGACGCCACTCTGGCGCTCGCGCAAGCGCGCCAGCAACTGGGCGAAGGCCAATCCTTTGCGCAGGTCTTGCACCAAGGATCCTTGACCTTGCAAACCCATGCCCTGGTGCCTTGGTCGCGCTGGATCACCCCGCGGGTGCCATCGGTCACCAATAAACGCTTTGACACCCGCTTCTTTTTGGCTCACGCCCCGACCGACCAAATTGCGGCGCATGACAACCACGAGACCACCGAAAGCGCTTGGCTCAACCCCCGGCAAGCTTTGACGATGTATTGGGATGGACAGATTGAGTTGGCCCCGCCTCAAATCATGAGCCTGTCGCATCTGACACGCTTTGACTCGGCGGCCAGTGCCATGGCCGCCGCTCGAAGCCGTAAACCGCCGGTGATTCAGCCCGAGCCCTTCGACGATGAAGGCATACGGGTCATCTGTTACCCCGGCGATGCGCGTCACTCCCGCGCTGAACGGGCCCTGCCCGGCCCGACCCGTTTGCATTTTCGCAATCGACGTTTTGAGCCTTCAGGCGGATTGGCTGAATTGCTTGGTTAAAATATAATTATTGTCAATTTGTTTCAACGCTCCACCTGAACTCACGTCATGACCATGACCCCGCCGCCCAATTTTGCCTATCTGTCAGTGGAGCGGGGGATGGAGTTCATCGGCGACGAAACCGGCTTTTTATCCTTGCTCAAAACACTGCACAAAACGCTCACCACAGACGTCACCTTGATCCAGGATTTGCTCGACAAAGGCGATGCGGGCGGGGCCAACCGTTTGTTGCACCAAGTCAAGGGTTTTGCACCGGTATTTTGTGTCGATGCCCTGGTCGAGCATGTGGTGCAGGTCGAGGCCCTGAGTAAACATGGCAAGCTGTCTGAGGTTCGCGCCGCCTTCACCCGCCTCGCGCCCGAACTGGCGCAACTGCGCACTGAAGTGGCCGCCCATTTGGCCGCCCATCAGCTGGCGCTGGACTGAGATTCCATCGCTCTAACCGACTGAGCTAAAGAGCCTGAGCCAAAATTTATAGCAAACGATTGGGTTCAATTGTTAGAACTTTTGAATAAAGTTTCGGACCTTGCCAGACCTTGCCAAAGAGTTTGACCATCAAAGACTAAGCATTGTCAGCATCGTGCCGTGCCTATGCCGTGTCCAAGTCGCTACTTTGTCGCACACAATCATTCACCTTGCCATTAGAGTTCAAAGCACGGCAAAAGGAGTGATAAATGCTAGTTCAAAAACTAAGACTACAGCGTGGATGGTCTCAACAGCAGTTGGCTGAGTTGAGTGGATTGAATGTCCGCACCATTCAGCGTATTGAAAAAGGTCAAGAGCCTAGCGTGGAATCTTTGAAGTCTTTGGCTGCCGTGTTCAATGTGGAATTCTCAACACTCAAGGAGCAAGGTATGGACAACGCCATCAGTGAAAGTCAAAGCGCAGAGGAGATTTTGGCTTTCAATCAAGTTAGAAAACTCAAAGGTTTCTACATTCACTTGGCGCAGTATGTGTTGGTCATTGCGCTACTCTCGGTCATCAATGCCTTGACTACGCCTAATCGCTGGTGGGTTCAATGGGTCATTATGGGTTGGGGCATTGGCGTGTTCTTTCATTGGCTTCAGATTTCCGAGCGGTTTGGCTTGTTTGGATCCAAGTGGGAGAAAGAGCAAGTGGAAAAGCGTTTGGGGCGAAAACTTTAAGATTGAAGCTTAGATGCTCAATACTTTTGAATAAAGTTTGGGGTCTTGAAGGATGTTTGAGGTATCAGGGTTATCTAAGCTAGGTTTCTAAATGAAGTAATCTTGTTATCTCAATTGGAGGACATATGATTTACAAAGACCGAATGACAGCACGAATGGATGGCGATTTCGTTGTCTTTTTAATTGGTATGCGGATCAACAAGCCATTGGCAGTTCACAAGTATTTGCCTGTGCTCAATGCGATGCCCAAGATGCTGACGGAACTTTATACAAAACCAGAGTTGGGTTTGATGCACCACGAGACGTGGTTTTCCCGAACGGTCATATTGGTTCAATACTGGCGCTCAATGGAACAACTCATTGATTACGCAAAGAACAAAGACTCCGCTCATTTGCCAGCGTGGCAAGCATTCAACAAAGCTGTTGGCACAGATGGAAGTGTTGGCATATGGCACGAAACATACAAAGCAGGTCCAGGCACCTATGAAAATGTGTACATCAATATGCCCGCATTTGGGTTGGGGAAAGCCGGAGCTTTGGTAGAGGCTAAAGGTGGGTTGAAGTCAGCTACAGATCGTTTAACCAGCAAATAGTTCAGTCGGGTTGGATGTCAGCGTGACTACCGTGCTGTCTTAGTCTTGTGGGTTTATATGGTGATGACACGGTATTCCTACCATCGCAATGGTTAGCTGAGATTTCATCGCCTGCGAGAACCAGGCCTCGATCTTGGCCGGCTCATGGAGCAAACGAATCGCATCAAACGCCTGCTGCGCCTCAGGGTAGCTGCGGCGCAAATAATTGAGCCATTGCTTGAGCCGCCCGGCCCGGTGGCGGGTGGCCACATGCAAGCCCACGCGGTGCCAAAACTGCAGCATCAATGGCATCAGAGTCGGCCAGGGCGCCGCTCTGTCTTGACCCACGCTTGCTGCGCCCAAGGCATCGTGCGCTTGAATCGCCAAGCCCAAACCAGGGTCAGACACCATGCCGCGGCCGATCATCAAATCCGAACAACCGGTCACCTCGCGGCAGCGCAACGCGTCGGCGACGGTCCAAATTTCACCATTCGCGATCAAGGGTAATTTAACGATCGCCCGCAAATCGGCAATCCGGTCCCAGTAAGCGGGTGGCCTGTAACCATGCGCTTTGGTCCGGGCGTGCACCACCAGCTCGGACGCCCCTGCATCCTCGATGGCCAGCGCACACTCCTCTGCCCGTGTATCGTCGTTGTAGCCCAGCCGCATCTTGGCCGACACCGGCACATGGAGCGGCACTGCGCGGCGCACCGCGGCCACAATCTGCGCCACTGTCTCGGGCTCGTCAAGCAAAACGGCGCCGCCTCGGTGCAGGTTCACTGTTTTGGCGGGACAGCCGAAATTCAGATCAATGCCCGCCGAACCCATCTCGGCCAAGCGCGCTGCATTGTCTGCAAGGCAGGCGGCATCGGAGCCGAGCAACTGGGCACGCACCGGCACACCCGCCGCCGTGCGACTGCCATTGCGCAACTCGGGCACCACGCGTTCAAAGGCACGGCATGGCAGCAAAGTGCCGGTGACCCGGATGAATTCAGAGACGCAGCGATCGACCCCGCCGACCTTCGTGAGCGCATCGCGCAGCGAATGGTCCAGCAAGCCCTCCATCGGGGCCAGGATGAGTTTCAAGCTCAGCCCAAGGCGCGCTTCAAACGCACTTCTTCCACACGGGCTTCGCCCATGGGCACCGTGCGGGCGGTGTTCATTTCGCGCTTGAAACCGGCCAGGTCATGGAAACGCAAAGTGCGCTCATTGCGCAGAGGCAACCACACCGTGACATCCGTGCAGCCTTCGTCCACCAAACCTTCGCGCGCGGCGTCCCACAAGGCCAAACCAATGCCCTGCCCGATGCGATCGGGGTCCACATAGAGCGCCCAGATTTCGCCAGTGGTGTTGGGTGTCTTGGGGTCGCGTGAGCGGTCGAAACCCACCATCCCGACGATGACACCATCTTCTTCGGCCACCATGACTTGAGGCTCAGCGAACTCAATGGCCTCTCTCCAATACGACTCGCGTTTGGGCATCGGCGTGGCCGCCCAGTGTTTCAAGGGCACTTGGCCCTCGTACAAAGTCATGGCGGCAATCAGGTGCAACTGCGCCACATCGGCGGCGTCTTTCAGGGTGGCAAAACGAACTTGGATATCGGACATAAAAAAGATGGAAAGAATTCAAGGGTGCGTTAACCACTTGGAGTCTGAAGGTCAACGCCAGCACCGCCATTGTCGGTTATCTTTGGGGGATGTTCTCAATTGCGCGATGTTTGACTTTGGGGCTGCAGTTTTTGACGCTGACGGCCTTTTTTTCCACGGCCAGCGGCCATGCCAAAGGCTTTGAAGACTCGATGGCCGAACGCACCCGCGCTTGCACGGCCTGTCATGGAGACCAAGGCCGCGCCGGACCCGATGGTTACTACCCCCGACTGGCGGGCAAGCCGGCGGGTTATTTGTACAACCAGCTGACAAATTTTGCGCAAGGCCGCAGGCACTACGGGCTGATGACCCGCTTGGTCGACCCGCTGTCCGATGCCTATTTGCGGGAGATTGCGGTGTACTTTGCCGAATTGAAGCTGCCCTACCCCGCAGCCACGCCATCGGCTACACGCATGCCGCCAGCGGTTTTGCTGCGCGGACGGCAATTGGCCTTGCAAGGCGATGCTTCGCGCAGCGTTCCCGCTTGCACCCAGTGCCATGGCGAACGCCTCACCGGCTTACAGCCGCACGTCCCCGGTTTGTTGGGCCTGCCCTTGGACTACCTGAATGCACAGCTCGGCGCCTGGCAAACCCACCAACGCCAAGCCTTGGCCCCGGACTGCATGGCCCAAATGGTTGAACGCTTGAACAGCAGTGACCTGATCGCAGTGGCGACTTGGCTGTCTACCCAGAGCTTGCCGCAAGACACCTCGCCTGCGGTCACTTTGCCTGCGCGCGGGGCCGTCGCCCTGCCGGTGTGCGGCAGCGCCCCTGAATTGAAAACGGCGCCATGAACCGCCCACGCATTGGATGGTGGTTTGCAGGCATCGGCCTGATGGCTGGCGCCGCGCTGGTGATGGCTCAGTTTATCGATGGTGTGGACGTGAGCGCTCCTGCCACTGCCCAAGCCACTCCCAGCCCCGAAACCCTGGACAAAGGCCGCTACCTGATTCAGGCGGGCAACTGCATCGCGTGCCACACCGCACGCGGGGGCGTCGCCCTGTCGGGGGGTCGGGCCATCGAAACCCCGTTTGGCAGCGTTTACAGCAGCAACCTCACGCCCGACCCCGCCACGGGCTTGGGTTTGTGGAATGCCCAGCATTTTTGGCGTGCCATGCACCATGGCCGTTCGCGTGATGGCCGCTTGCTGGTCCCGGCTTTTCCTTACAACCACACCACCTTGATCACCCGAGAAGATTCTGACGCAATGTTTGCGTGGTTGAGCCATCAGCCTGCGGTGGTCAAAGCGCCGCCCCCGCACACCCTGCAGTGGCCAGTGGGCACCCAAGCCGCGCTGGCTGTGTGGCGTACCCTGTACTTCAAACCCGGCCTCTTCAAGCCAGAGGCAGAACGTGACGCCGAATGGAACCGGGGGGCCTACCTGGTGCAGGCTTTGGGGCACTGCGCGGCCTGTCACAGCCCACGCAACGCCTTGGGCGCCCCGGGCGCGGTCAACGACCTGTCGGGCGGCTGGATGTCCGGGGTCAACTGGACCGCACCCTCCTTGATGGACAACGCCCAAACGGGTTTGGCCGAGATGCCCTTGCAAGACATCCAGACCTTGCTTCAAACCGGCAAATCGGGCCATCACCACACCAGCGGGCCCATGGGCGAAGTGGTGCAATACAGCACCCAATACCTCAAGCCCGCAGACCTGCGCGCCATGGCGGTGTATCTGAAATCGCAAGTTCGCCTGACGCCAGACGCGTCAGAGACGACCCCTCCCACCACCATGCGCCGAGTTATGCCCGACGTACAAACCCGCGGTGCGGCCATTTACGACACACATTGCGCCCAATGCCATGGCGAACAAGGCTTGGGCATGGCCGATGCCTATCCGGCACTGGCCGGTCACCGCGCTGTGCTGCAAAAAGACACCACCAACCTGGTGCAAACCGTGTTGTACGGCGGCTACCCGCCCGCCACGGCGGGCAACCCCAGACCCTTTGGCATGCCGCCTTACATCCTGACGCTGGATGACAAAGACATCGCCGCTGTGCTCACCCACCTGCGCATCCAGTGGGGCAACCATGCCCCCGAAGTGACGCCCCTCGAAGTCAACCGCATCCGCGCCAGCCAAGGCGGGCATTGAGTCGCGCCATGCAAGCGCCGTATTAAGATCAGACCATGACCCAACCTCTTTACATCCTCACCGGCGCCTCCAGGGGCATGGGCTTGGCCATGGCGCAGCAATTGCTGCAAGCCGGTCACAGCCTGCTGTGCATTTCACGCAACACCCACGACACGCTGGACAGCCTGGCGCAAGCCCATGGCGCGACCTTGCTGCAATGGTCACAAGACCTCGCCGATGGCGTGGCCGCCAGTGCACGCTTAAGGGCTTGGCTGCAAAGCCAAACGCCCGGCACTTGGGCCAGCGTGTGCTTGATCAACAACGCCGGGGTCATTCCGCGCATTGGCCCGATGAGCCAAGCCGACGCAGCAGATTTAGGTCATGCCTTGCGCGTCGGTCTGGAAACGCCTATGCAATTGACGGGCGCTTTTTTGGGTGCCACCGAACACTGGCCCTTGCCGCGCAAAGTGCTGAATATTTCATCGGGACTGGGCCGCAGAGCCATGGCCTCGCAAGCGGGTTACTGCGCCGCCAAGGCGGGCATGGACCATTTCACACGCTGCCTGGCGTTGGAAGAAGCGCTCAAGCCGATGGGGGCCAAGGTCTGTTCGCTGGCGCCGGGTGTGATCGATACCGACATGCAAGTCCAGATGCGCGGCGCAGATGCCAGTGCTTTTCCAGACCAAAACGGCTTCATTCAGCTCAAGGCCAGCGGGCAATTGACATCGCCTGCTCAAGCGGGCTCACGCGTGCTGGCGTTTTTGCATCGCCCTGACTTTGGCACGAACCCCGTGGCCGACATCCGGGACTGAAACTTCCCCCGCTCTGTCAGCAGGCTGTAGCCGTTGACCCTGACAATGTTTTTTTATTTTGGAGACCTACATGCCTCGTGAAGTCGTCGTCGTCAGCGGTGTGCGCACCGCCATTGGAACCTATGGCGGAAGCCTGAAAGACACCCCCCCCACCGAGCTGGCCGCACTGGTGGTGCGCGAATCGCTCGCCCGTGCGGGCCTAGAAGGCAAGGAGGTAGGCCATGTGGTGTTTGGCCATGTGCTGAACACCGAACCCAAAGACATGTACCTGTCCCGCGTGGCCGCGATCAACGGGGGTTGCGCTGAGGGCACTCCCGCTTTCAACGTCAACCGTTTGTGCGGCTCGGGTTTGCAAGCCATCGTCTCGGCCAGCCAAGCCATCATGCTGGGCGACTGCGACATTGCCATTGGCGGCGGCGCTGAAAACATGAGCCGTGGCCCCTACGCCTCTTTGAGCGCCCGCTGGGGGGCCCGCATGGGCGACACCAAGATGGTCGACATGGTGTTGGGGGCTTTGCACGACCCCTTCCACACCATTCACATGGGTGTGACGGCCGAGAACATCGCAGCGCAATTTGGCATCACCCGTGACATGCAGGACGCCCTGGCCGTTGAAAGCCATAACCGCGCCGAACGCGCTGCGGCTGCGGGTTACTTCAATGACCAAATCGTGCCCGTCATGCTCAAAAGCAAAAAAGGCGTGGTGGCTTACACCACGGACGAGCACTTCCGTGCCGGCTGCAAACTCGAAGACATGGCCAAGCTCAAGCCGGTCTTCATCCAAGAAAACGGCACTGTGACCGCCGGCAACGCCTCTGGCATCAATGACGCCGCCGCCGCCGTGGTGCTGATGGAGGCTGGCGCCGCCAAAGCCCGTGGCGCCCAAGCCATGGCGCGTTTGGTGTCCTATGCCCACACCGGCCTGGACCCCAAGATCATGGGCATGGGCCCGGTGTCGGCTTCACGCTTGGCTTTGCAAAAAGCCGGTTTGACCACGAATGACATGGACGTGATCGAAGCCAATGAAGCCTTTGCCGCGCAGGCCTGCGCTGTGAGCAAAGAGCTGGGCCTGGACCCCGCCAAAGTCAACCCCAACGGCTCCGGTATTTCTTTGGGCCACCCCATCGGCGCGACCGGTGCCTTGATCACGGTCAAAGCCTTGCATGAGCTGCAACGCATTCAGGGTAAATACGCTTTGGTGACCATGTGCATTGGCGGCGGCCAGGGAATTGCCGCCATCTTTGAGCGGATGTAACACCTATGGGGAAGGCGCATCCAAAAAGCTGTCTGACCGCAAGGTGATCACGAGTGTGTCACGCCATCCGCCTGAGGGGTCAGGCTGGATGGGCGTGGATTCGTGAATCACGCGGGTATCGTCGAGCAGCAACACAGACCAAGGCTCCGTCAAGGTGAAGCGTTGACCCTGCGGGCTGTGGATATCGAACACGCGCGTTTCGCCCCCCTTGATGGCATGACGCCCTGTCAAAAAGACGGCCACCCAGTTCACACCATCGCGATGCGCCCCTTCGGGGGTGGGTCGGCCAATGCCGTCTGTGGTGTCAATGCGGAACTGGTGGGCTTCGGTATACCAAGTTTGCAGGCCTTGCGCATCAGAGGCCACGCGGCCTAGCCAAGCGAGCAGTTGTTGCCAAACCTGTTGCTGCACAATGGCTGCAGAGACCGGCTCGAACCAACGCTGCATGCCGCCATGCAAAGCGTTGTAAAACAGTGGCTGCCAATGCGCCCGATGGGGGATGGCCTTGACTTGGTCACCGGTCACCTCGAAACTTGCGTGCCGCCGGTGCCTGTAGCGTCCACCGTCTTTGAGGTACTGGTCTGCCGGCAAATCGTTCCAACTCGCCTCCAGCGCCTTGAGCAAAGGCAGCGATACGCCAGCCAATGCGCAGACGCTGGCAGCACTCAACACGGCATAGCCCTGGGCGGCGAGGGTGGTGTTGAGTTGGTCGGGGGCGCACAAGGGTGGCGTTAAAAAAAGCTCAGGCATAACGTTGGCTCGCCAATTTGGCACCTTCGGCCAGCGCTTTGAGCTTGGCCTCGGCCACTGCGCGGCTCATGGGGGCCAGGCCGCAGTTGGTGCAGGCAATCAAGCGGTGCCGGGGCACAAACTGCAGGGCGCGGCCAATGGTGTCGGCGATTTCTTCGGGTGTCTCGATGGCCGGATTGGCCACGTCGATCACACCGACCATCACGTCTTTGCCTTCGAGCAGCTTCATCATCTCCATCGGCACATGCGAGTGCATGCACTCCAAGCTGACTTGCTGGATACTGCTCTGGGCCAGGGCCGGGAACACCTTTTCGTACTGGCGCCATTCGTCGCCCAGCGTTTCTTTCCACTTGTTGTTGGCTTCGATGCCGTAGCCATAGCAAATGTGGACCGCCGTCGTGCAGGTCAGACCGCGCGCGGCAATCTCCAGCGCTTTCACACCCCAGTCGGCCGCGTCGTCCATGTAAACGTTGAAAGCGGGCTCGTCAAACTGAATGATGTCCACGCCATCGGCTTGCAGCGCCAGCGCTTCTTGGTTGAGCAACTCGGCAAAGGCCATGGCCATCTTGACCTTGTCGCCATAAAAACGGTCGGCCACGGTATCCACAATCGTCATCGGGCCAGGCAAGGTGAATTTGAGTTTTTTCTTCGTGTGGGCGCGGGCCAGCTGGGCTTCAAAGGCGTGCACGCGGCCCTTCAGGCGCAGCGGCGCGATGACCTGCGGCACCTGCGCGTCGTAGCGGTTGTTGCGGATGCCCATGGTGACCTTGTTCACAAAGTCGATGCCCTCGACCTGCTCGACAAAACCGTGCACAAAGTGCTGGCGGGCTTGTTCGCCGTCGCCGATCACATCCAAACCAGCGTCTTCCTGCGCCTTGATCCACAGCAATGTGGCGTCGGCTTTGGCTTGTTGCAACTCGGGGCCTTGGGTGGTCCACTGGGGCCAGAGCTTTTCGGTTTCGGCCAGCCAAGAAGGCTTGGGCAAGCTGCCGGCGATGGCGGTTTTAAACATGGGTTGTTTCCTCAATTTCAGGGTTGACGGATCAGGGCAAATTCTTGTGCCAGCAACTCGTAAGAGCGGCGCTGGGCCTGCGGATCATGGGTCCAGGTGATGACGACCACCTCTTGGATTTGCAGGCGCTCAGCCAGTTGCTTTAATTTTTCGGCCACCACGCAGGCGGTGCCCACGAAAGCCTTGGCTTTCATTTCTGCCAGGGCCACTTGTTCACTCACCGAGTAATCGCGCACCGCCTGCTCGGGCGGCAGCATGGGGCCAATTCGCCCCAAATTGCGGTCCATGCGCCAGCGGACACGGCTGTCGAATAATCGCCACGCTTCTTCTTCGGTGTCTGCCGCCAACGCCCAAATACACACCGTGGCTTGGGGTTGGGCCAAGCGCTCACTGGGTCGAAAAGTTTCGCGGTACAGCCGCAGCGCATGGTCTGCACCTTGCCCATCAGTGATGAACCACGCAAAGGCATAGGGCAAACCCAAATGCGCCGCCAGCCGGGCACCATAGTCAGAGCTGCCCAGCATCCAGACATCGGGCGACGTGTCGCTTGCAGGATAAGCAAACACGTTGTGCCCGGGATGGCCGGGTGGCAATGCTTGTCCTGTCACCCAGGCCTGCAATTCAAGGACCTGCTGCGGAAAGTTGTCGCTGGCATGCCGATCGGGGTTGAGCAATTGCGCGGTACGTCCGTCACTGCCAGGGGCACGCCCGACGCCCAAATCAATCCGGCCAGGCGCCAAGGCATCGAGCACCCTGAATTGTTCGGCCACTTTCAAGGGGGCGTAGTGTGGCAGCATGACGCCTGCGCTGCCCAGTCGAATGCGCTCTGTGCGGGCAGCTATCGCCGCCATCAACACCTCGGGCGAAGTGCCCACGATGCTCGGATGGCTGTGGTGCTCGCTGACCCAAAATCGGTCATAGCCCAGAGTTTCTGCATGCTGCGCCAAAGACAGCGTTTGCCGAATGGCCTCGTCTTGGCCACGACCGGCCACCGCCACAGATTGGTCGAGAACCGACAAACGCAAACGGGGCAAAGATGGATTCATGGGGTACCTGATTGTTCGGCCTCTTGCAATGCCCGCCACATGACTTTACCACTGCCGCTCTTGGGCAAAACATCGACAAACGAAACCACCCGCGGCACTTTGTACACAGCCATGTTAGCCCGGCACCAATCGATGATCTCTTGCTCAGTCACTTGCCCCTTGTGGCTGCCACGCAAAACCACAACCGCCTTCACGGATTCGCCCCTGTAAGCGTCGCGGGTGGCAATGATGCAAGCCTCTTGGACGGCGGGGTGGCGGAACATGAGGGCCTCGACCTCGGCGGGCCACACCTTGAATCCACTGGCATTGATCATCCGCTTCAAGCGGTCGGTCATGAAAAAGTAACCTTCTTCGTCCACGCGGCCCAAATCACCTGATCGGAAAAAGCGTTTGCCATCCCGCTCAAAAAAGACCGCGGCACTGGCTTCAGGTCGCTTCCAATAACCATCAAAAATTTGGGGGCCGCTCATCACGATTTCGCCCGACTCGCCTTGCGGCAACTCTTTCAAGGTGTCGGGGTCCACCACGCGGGCGTCCACACTCATGAACGGGATGCCCAAACATTGCTTTTTGGGCGCATCCGACGGGTTGCTGTGCGAGGGCGCTGCGGTTTCGGTCAAGCCGTAACCCTCGACGAAACGCAAGCCAAATTGATCCATCAAGCGCTGCGCCACAGCCTCAGGCATGGCGGCCCCGCCGCCGCCAATGTACGTCAGGCTGGACAGATCAAAGCTTTCAATGCGCGGGCTGCCCAACAAATCGATCACCATGGTCGGAATATTCGTCCAATGGGTCACTTTCCATTTGGAAATTTGGTGCCCAGCCACGTCCCTGTCCCAGCGCGGCATCAAGACCAGACATGCCCCTAAAAAAATACTGGTGTGCATCACACTGACCAGCCCGGTGATGTGGAACAGGGGCACGACCGCCAGGGTGACGTTTTCAGGCGTGCCATTGCCCCACAGGGCACCTGCCATGGCGTTGTGCATGATCGTGCCGTGCGGATGCATGCAACCCTTGGGCAGTCCCGTGGTGCCGCTGGTGTAGGGCAAGATGGCCAGATCCTTGCTGGTGGCGGTGACGACGGGCAATGGCAAGTCCTTGGACACAGCATCCAGCCAAGCGTGGACCTCGCCATGCGTCAAAGTGGTCATGGCCCGGACAGGCACAAGCCAGTCGTGCCACTGCGCAGGCAAATTCCCGGGGCCTGCAAGCTCGGGGTCGAACACATCGGTGAATTGCGTGACCACCATATGCAGGAGTTGCTGCTCCGCAGGCAACGCATTGCTGGCAGCGGCCAATTCAGGCGCCAAATCGGCCGTGGTGATGGCCACGCGGGCATCTGGGTCGGTGATGTAATGCTTGAGCTCTTCCATCCGGTTCATCGGATTGACCGGCACGACCACCGCATCGAGCCGCAAAATGGCAAAGTGCGCCATCACCAACTGCGGGCAGTTTTGCATGTTCAAGACCACCCTGTCGCCCTTTTTCACCCCCAGTTGCGCCAGTCGACCGGCCAATTTCTCTGCCTCATGCTGGAGCACCGCATAAGTCCAGGTCTGGTCCATGAAGACCAAGGCCAGCTTATCGGGGTAACGTTTGGCGCTGACTTCCAGGTTCACCCACAGCGAGGTCACCGGGGCGGTAATTGAAAATGGCAACCTTTTGGGCCAAAACGCAGCGTGAGCGGTCATAAAAGGGTCTCCTTACCAAGTTTGTGTTTATCCAGCGGATGTTAAAGCCCTCAGCAGACCTTGCCCCAGAGAAACATGTCTCTGGCGAGACCTGTCTTCACCTTCTCAGGGTTATCTCAAACACGCATCCACCCATTCCAATTTCACAATTGCAATTAATTGTGTATTTAGATATTATTTTTTATGAAAATAGCCCGTATCTAAATACAATCAAATCATGACCACCTACACCCTCACCGAACGGCCCGAAGATTACTGCGGCACGACTTATGCAGCAAAACTGCTGGGTTTGTCCGTGGGTACCATCCAAACCTTGGTTGAAAAGACCGAACTGCAAGCCTGGAAGACCCAAGGCGGTCACCGCCGCATTGCCATGCAGTCCATCCGCGACTACCAGCGCCGACATAACATGATGTCGAGCCTGCCCGAAGGCAGACAAAGCAGGCTGAAAGTGTTGCTGGTCGAAGACGATGAAGTGACACGCGAAATGATGCGCAACTTCTGCACCCGTTGCGACATGCCCGTGGACTGCACGGCCATGAGTTCCGGGTTGGAAGCCTTGGTCGATATCTCCAGCATCATGCCGGACGTTTTGATCGCCGACTTGAACATGCCAGGCGTGGATGGATTTGAGTTGCTTCGCACCTTGCGCCAAAACCCCGTATTCAACCGCATGACCTGTTTGGTCGTATCAGCGTTGACCGCTCCAGAGATCGTCTCTCGAGGAAGCCTTCCAGAGGGGACTATTTGTGTGGCGAAGCCCGTCAACCTTCAGTGGCTCAATGGTTTCTTCACCGCCTTGATGGCGGGCAGGCAGGCGGATCAAGCCAACAAAGAACGTATGGCGCAGGCTGCCTGAGCGCAAGACCTCCAAGCCATTTGCATTTTTCGAGTCACAGCGCCCAGCCCGCCTTGGCTGAGGACTTCTACAAATCGGCTTTGACACCTGAGGCCTTGACCACCTTGGTCCATTTGAGCACCTGTTCATTCAAATACAGCGTGGCTTGCGCTGGCGTGTTGCCAACCGCAATGGCACCCAGATCTGATAACTGCGCCTTGATGGTCGGCTCACGCATGATGTCGGCAATTTTGGCACTCAAGGTCTGAACAAGGGGCGCGGGCGTCCCTTTGGCCACCACAAAAGCAAAAAACGAAGAGGACTCTGCGCCTGCAAAACCTGCCTCAGCCATGGTGGGGACATCGGGCAACTGACTCAATCGCGCGTCTGAAGTCACCACCAAAGCACGCAACTTGCCACTGCGTATGTGGTTCAGTACATTGGGCAAGTTGTCAAACATGACTTGGATCTGTCCACCCAACAAATCCACGACCGCAGGCGCTGCGCCTTTGTAAGGCACATGCAACATGGACGTGCCGGTTTGACTGTTGAACAGCTCTCCGGACAAATGAAAGGGCGTGCCCGTGCCAGGCGAACCATACGCCACCGCTTTGGGATTGGCTTTGGAATAAGCCACCAACTCTTTCACCGTGCGAACCGGCAAAGCGGCATTCACCACCAAAACGGTGGGAGACTCCGCCAGAATGGACACCGCTTGGAAGTCTTTGACCGGGTCATAGGGCAAGGCAGGAAAAAGGCTGGGATGAATACCCAAAATACTGGTGTTGCCCAGCAGCAGGTTGTAGCCATCGGCAGGCTCCTTCGCCACAAAACCTGCGCCAATGGTGCCGTTGCCGCCCGCCTTGTTTTCCACATAGAAGTTTTGCTTGAATGCCACACTCAATCGCTGGGCGACGGCACGCGCAACGATGTCATTGGTCGCGCCTGCCGTATAACTGACCACCACACGCACCGGGCGCTCAGGGTAGGTCTGCGCCCACAGGGCGCATGGCAAAAATAAGACCACAGCAACACAGAGACGTTGGACAAGTTGATTCATGGGGGTATCCAGGTTAACAAGCAAAAATCAGGCAACGAATGGGCGACCTGAGAGGTCCCAACCCAAAAATCGCATCAAAGGTGCATCCGACATCCGGATCAATATACTGTCATGACTGGCGCTGTGCATATGGGCCTGCCAGTAAGGTATGGCCATCAGATCACCCGCCTGCCAATCAAAGCGCTGATCTTGAATTTGCGTGTGCCCTTTCCCGCGCAGAACGACCCAAATCTCGTTGGGCGTTGCGGCAGGCCGAGACCACTCGGTTTGCGCCTGCATATGAACCACCGTGCGGTCAAAGGTCGTCAATGTGGCAGGGCCCAGCAACAGGCTTTTGACACCCGCAGCCGCTTCAGGCGCGGCCATCAAACGCGGCAGATACTCGGTGAAAGCAAAGCGCATCGGCGAGTTCGGATTGACTTGCGTACTCGCTTGGGTTCGTTCCGGGTGGACTTCGAAAAACATCGGCCCCAAGTACTGCACCAAAGGGACGTCCAGAATATCGATCCAATATGCTTCATCGGCGCTTTGAATGTCGTGGCCATGGTAGCAACCGTTGGGTGTGAGCAATACATCCCCCGGCAACATGGGGATGCTGTGCCCATCGACGATGGTGTAAGCCTTGGGGCCACCCTCCAAAATGATGCGCATGGCATTGGGCGTGTGCCTGTGACTGCGGGCCACTTCACCGGCCTTGACCATTTGATAGGCCCCCACCAAAGACGCAACGGTGGCATAGTCGTTGCCCTTGATCGGGTTGGCTAAGATCAAATTGCGCCGCTCGGCTTTGTCTGTGCCGACCAAGCGGCCTGCCGCATGCAGGGCTGGCCGTGCATCGGTGTATTTCCAATGCGCGGGCACAAAGTGAGGCTTGGGTTCAGGATACAAAGAGGGCGTGGGTTTGGCCCAGCCATTTTTCATCTTGACCTGATCGAGCAGGCCATGCAAAGCCGCAAGGTCTTGCGCTGAATCGAAGGCAATTGCATTTGAATCTGACATGGTCGTTTTCCGTTTACTTCACGATCAATGTCATCTCACCGACGTGCTCGATTTGAATGCGCACCCGGTCACCGCGCTGCACGGGTCCGACACCTGCAGGCGTTCCTGCCGCAATGATGTCGCCGGGGTACAAGGTGGCGACCTTGGCGCATTGCTCAATCATGCCGGGAATGTCCACAATCAAATCTTTGGTGTTGGCGTCTTGACGCAGTTCATCATTCACCCACAACCGGGTTTGGAGCTTACCCGGATCTGGCACTTCGTCAGCCGTCGTGATCCAAGGCCCAAAGGGGCAAAAAGTATCGTAGGACTTGCGCATCACACGCTCTTCTTTACCGCGCACGACCATGTCGATCAAACAGGCATAGCCGAATACATGCTTGTAAGCGTCTTCACGTGAAATATGACGTCCGCCCTTGCCAATCACAATGCCCAATTCACATTCATGGTGAATTTCGCGGCCAGGCAAATCGGGCAACACGATCGCGTCGTTGGGGCCCGATAAGGAGGAATTGGCTTTCAGGAAAAAACCATTCAGATCGGCCCGGTTGACCGATTTCATCTCCACACCGTGGGCAAGGTAGTTGACCGGAAAGGCCAACAACTTATTGGGCCAGGAAATCGGCACATCGAGATGCACCCTTGTCATGTCGATTTTTTTCGTCAGGGCATGGGTCAACATTCCAGGCATGTTCTGGTCGATGTTCGCAATGAACTGCACCATTTGCACAGGCGGCCAGGACTGGGTGTCAACCTGCAAAGCCTCGGTCAAGTCATACGACTGGGCACCGACAGTCACACCAATGCGACCACCGTTGAATTGAAAAACTTTCATCAGGACATCTCCAAAATCAAACAGAAACAAACAAAGATTCAACGGGCATCACTGCTTTCAGGATCCCCTGCTCCACCATGTACTGCATCATGGTGTCTAAATTCACACGGTTGGCCTCGACGCCATAGGGCCAGGGGTCGTCACCAAAAACCTCGTCCAGCTCATCCAGGTCATCACCCAGCCAGGGCAGCATGTAGCGCAATGCAGCCAAGTTGCGCATACGCTTGAGTGCAATGGCTTTGGACTCGCAAAAGGCTTTGAATAAAGCAGGCCCGATGTGCGGATGCTGCTCGTAGGTCTCTCGTTTGAGGGCCAGCAAATGCATGATCGGGAAAATGCCGGTGCGCTTGTAGTAGTCTTTTTCGACCTGCCGAAAATTCGGGAACAAACGCACGATGTCAGGATTGTTTTTGCGGGCATCGGGCAAAGTGGTGCCAATGATGGCGTCAATCAAACCCTCGTCGAGCAACTGGCTCAAGGATTTGCCCGACCGGTTGCGCTCAATCGGGACGGATCGCAGCATCGGCAAGACCGTGGGCTCACCGTGGCTGGTCGGGCTGTTGATGGAGCCTTCGACCCACTGCACACGCGACAGGTCCACGCCATAGTCGTGTGCCAGATGTCCGCGCATCCAAATCGCGGCTGTCATGGTGTAGAGCGGAACACCAATCCGTTTGCCTTCCAAGTCCTTGGGCGTGCGAATACCTGCTTGGCGGTTGATGCTGATGAAACCATGCCGAAATACGCGCGACGGAAAGACGGGCAAAGCGACAAAAGGCGAGCCCCCTGCACTCAGACGGGTGATGAATTCGGAGCTCGACATTTCAGCCAAGTCATAAGCCTGATCCCGCGCCATGTTGTCAAAAATAACGCGGGGTGCCTCGATGGCCAGAAAGTTCAAATCAATGCCTTCTGGCCGCACCTCGCCGGTGTACAAAGGCTGCATGCGATCGTACAAACCTGAAGCGAATGTCAAAGGAATGTTCATCGTCTTCTCGGTTTAATCCAAGGCCTCAACGTTGGGGCGCAGGACCGGGGTCGGTGCCTGCCAATTGACACCAGTACTCCCACGCTCGCCACATTTGCGTCGCCGTGGGTGAGACCTGCGCGCGAATGGCGATCTCGCCTGCCGTCAAAGCCTTGACGCTGCCGCCCAGCATGCGGGCCTGCATTTGAATGGTCGCGTTGCGCGGCAAATACACCGAGGTCTTGACCACTTCAACCAAGGAACGACCAGTGGCCGTGAATCCATGACCGCGCATCAACACCACCCGGTGGTCGGCCAAACCAGCGGCCATGTCACGGCCTTGCGCCATGTCGACAACCAGCATGTTGGTATCGCCAAATTTATCCCGGATGTCCCACACCGGAATCTGCAAACCCATGTCACTGGCCGTATGGATCACCGGCACCAAAGGCACATTGGAAATCGTGAAGGGCAAGACCGCATCGGCATGGCTGTGCACCACCGCTTGAACTTCGGGGCGTTTTTCATACACACCCCCATGAATGAAGCGTTCCAGATAGGGCTGAGGGCCGCCCTGATGAACCGGTTCACCGTCCAGATGAAACTCCAGAATATCAGGGGCTGTCACCAACTCAGGGCTCAAGGACCGGGATAAGAAATAGCGGTTCGGATTTTCCGGATGCCGCATGCTGACGTGGCCATAAGCATCCACAATGCCTTGGTTGGCGAGAATCCGGTTCGCGGCGACCAACTGCGCGATGACCTGGGGGACTTGACTCATGGTGTTCCTAATTCAAACGTGCGCCGGATTGCTTGACGATGGCTTCCCACCGCTTCATCTCTTCGGCAATGAAGCTGCGAAATTGGTCTGGCGTCATGTAGGCGGGCTCCACCCCCGCTTGGGCCAAACGGGTTTGCATGCTGGCCTGTTGTGTCGCCAGTTTGGCTTCTTGGTTCAACAAAGTGATGATCTCTTTGGGCGTGCCGGCCGGCGCCAAAATACCAAACCATGTAGGCGACTCAAAGCCTGCGAGCCCCAATTCAGACAGCGTGGGGATGTGCGGTAAGGATTCCACACGATGACCCGACGCAATGGCGATGGGTTTGAGCACGCCACGCTTGATGTGCGGCATCACTTCGGCAGGAGAGGCAAATTGCAATTGAATGCGACCGGCCACCAACTCCTGAATAGCTTCCCCGCTGGACTTGAAGGGAATGTGCTCCATCTCCACGCCAGCGCGCTGCTTGAGCAACTCGCCAAAAAGATGGGCTGTATTGCCAATGCCGGAGGAGCCGAAATTGAAATTCATTTTTTTGCTTTTCATCAGCGCAATCAAATCTTTCAAATTGTCGGCGGGCACCGATTGCTGCGCCACCAGGACAAACTGCATGCGCCCAATGAAGGCAATGGGCGCAAAGTCTTTTTGCGTATCAAACGGCACCGAGGCATACAGGAAGGGATTGGCTGCCAGCGCATTGGCTGCGCCCAAACCGATGGTGTAACCATCCGCAGGCGCATGGGCCAGAATGCCCATGCCAATGTTGCCACCAGCACCCGCTTTGTTTTCAACAATAAAAGGTTTGCCCAATTGGGTGTTGAAAGCCAAGGCAAATTCACGCCCAAGCAAATCCATGGTGCCACTGGTCCCTGAAGGCACGATGACTTTCACCACCTTGGTGGGATAGTTTTGCGCCTGCACAAAGGAACCGATACAGCAAAGCAAAAAAAGACAAATCAGACGCTTGAAATACAACATGATCAATTCAACTTGGCGCCAGATTGTTTGACGATGACTTCCCATTTGGTGGTTTCTTCCAGCAAGAAATTTTTGAATTGCTCAGGCGACATGAATTGGGGCTCCACACCGGTTTGATCCAGCCGTGCCCGCAATGCCGGTTGCGCAATGGCTTTTCTGGTTTCTTCATTCAACAAAGCGATCACCTCCTTCGGCGTGCCTTTGGGGGTGATGATGCCAAACCATGTGGGCGACTCAAAACCCGCCATGCCCATTTCAGCCATCGTGGGTGTCGCAGGCAATAAGTTCAAGCGCTTGGGGCCTGCGATGGCGATCGCTTTGACGGCGCCCCTGGCAATTTGCGGCAACAACTCCACGGGTGTGCCAAATTGCAATTGCAAGCGCCCAGCCACCACCTCTTGCGTGGCCTCACCACTGGACTTGAACGGCACATGCACCATCTCGACACCCGCTTTGGATTTGAACAACTCACCAAAAAGATGCGCCGTATTGCCAATGCCCGAGGAGCCATAATTGAACTCTATTTTTTTGGACTTCATCACAGCGATCAGATCTTTCAAATTGTCTGCGGGTACGCTGGGATGCGCCACCAAAATAAAGGGGACGCGGCCGATGAATGCAATCGGCACAAAATCTGTCAAGGTGTCAAACGGTAAGTTGGCATATAAAAATCGATTGGTCGCCAACATGTTTGCAGCGCCCAGACCCAATGTGTAACCATCACCCGGCGCTCTGGCCAAAATGCCCAAGCCCACATTGCCACCCGCACCAGCCCGGTTCTCCACAATAAACGACTTGCCCAATGCCGTGGTGTAGGCTTGGGCAAATTCTCGCGCCAAAGCATCCACAGAGCCGCCCGGGGCATAGGGCGCAATGATTTTGACGGTCCGATTGGGGTAGCCCCCCCCCTGCCCGCCTGTCTGCACGCCTGTCTGCCCGCCAGTTTGCGCACCAACTTGCGCACCCAACCAACTGGGCGCCCCCGCAATGAGCACCAAGCAACAACGAAGCCAAGTGCTGACCATCATGGATGAGCCCCTGAAACCTGCGCCAGGCTGAGGCTTTGTTGAGCCGTGCCATGTCCTGTAACAACCCGCAACCAAGCGCTCAAATCATGGGGCAGCGCATCCCCGCGCCAAGCCACATGGCCATCGGGGCGGACCAATACAAAATTCTTTTCGTACATGCGCCGAGCCTCGTCGTGATGAAAACAAATCTGATGTAAGGGCATACCCAATTGCTGAGCAGCATCGCTCAGATGGTGATTTTTTTCATTGTCAGGTGTCACCAAAACAAACCCTTGGCCGAAAAAATCCAACGTCGATTGCCCATCTGACAGCCAGACGTGCGGGGCGCGGCACCCCACCCGCGTGGAGGGGCGGTAATGAATGGCGTCTTCAAATTCAGCCTGAACCTGCTCTGGATCGTGTGGCTCGGCATCGATGTTGATGGGTGAACCCACATAGCGATTGCCCAAATGCATGTTGAGCGAAAACCATTCTTTTTTGAGCCCCTCGGACATGGCCAGCCCTACTCGTTCACGCACGGCTTGGCCCTCTTTAGAATCCTGCGCAATGAGGGGGCTGCTGGGGACTTGCTTCATGGTTTCCAGGTTGCTGGTTGAAAAACGCGTGATGCGCACCGCCACCGGCCGGCGTTCAACGCCATAAGAGGTGAGCAATTGCGGGCCGCCCCAGCCTTCCAGTTGAGCGGCCAGTTTCCAGGACAAGTCCACCGCGTCACCAATGCCCGTGTTCATGCCCAAGCCCCCGGTGGGCGAGGTCAAATGACAGGCATCACCACAAATAAAAACACGGCCGTCGCCATAACGGTCAGCCACCAACTCGGCGCGTTGCCAAGGCAGGACACTCAAAATCTCCATTTCAAATGGCTGGCCCAGTGCTTGGTAAGCGAAATCACGAAGCTCGTCGTTTGAATAGGTCCGTTTGTCCTTGGCATTGCCAATAATGGACATCCGCCAAAGGTCTTTGCCGTTGATGGCCACGATCGTCGCCCACGTTCCGGTGGGGCCGACAAACATGTAGCGGTAACCCGGTGCCTTGTTGTGCAAGCGATTGAACTGCGCACAGCGAAAAATGATATTTGTGGTGTAACTGAGAAGACCCTTGCCCTGCATCGCAATTTGCAATTGCTCACGCACCCGGCTTTTGGCGCCATCACAGCCCACCAAGAAACGGGCATGCACCTGCTTGTAAACGCCCGTTGTGGCATCTTTTACGAGAGCGGTTACGCCTTGCGCTGCGTCAGAAAAAGCGTCGTATTCTGTTTGAAACATCAACTGAACGCCCTGCTGACTTTCAGCAAACTGACGCAAGATGGGGTCAAACATGTTTTGCGGACAGCGTTCGCGTTTTTGTGGGCTTTCGGGCGGGGGCTGATCTTGCCGCATGCAAGGCATGGGTTGACGCCCTAATTCAAAACCCTGAAGAGCCGTGAGGTAAACATTGTCTTGCGGGTAATCCCGGTCATAAGCACTGGACTCCACATCTTTCACGATGCCCCAGCGCCTGCAAAACTCCATGGTTCGGATACCCACCAAATCCATTTTGGGCTGGAAAATCGAACCATCGCCTTTGTCAATCACCAAGACGCGACGGCCTCGCCAGCCGAGGTCGCCGGCCAAAGCCAAACCCACAGGCCCAGCCCCAATCACCAGAACGTCGGTGTGAATTTGCTCAAGGCTCGCATTCGAGTGTGTCATGGAGAGGGAAAGCCTTGTCCAAGGACTCAGCCAATCAGTACGTTGCAATACCCCTAATGTATGAGCAAGGGGCCCACGCCAGCTATTGAATTAATCTCTTGCGGCGTACGCTGAACGCACACCCCGCTCCTTAGACCTCAGCGGATAAGCGTTCGGTGACTTCTTTTTTACCCATCTTTCGCACGGCAGAAATGGCCGGAAGTTGGCTTGACCGTGGACGGGACTTGCCAATCTCCCAGTGGTAAACCGACTGAGGCGACACATTCAAAAGTTTGGCCATTTCAGCCGCAGTTAAATCCAGTTTTTTGCGCAAAGAGGCAAACCCGCCCGCCCGAAAGCGCAAAGCAGGACCCGCCTCGACGACAGGTTGCACGACTGTGGCAGTGGCTTGCGATTTGCCCGCGCGCTTGAGCGCCAACTCCAATTGCGTTACGCGGCGCTTGAGCGCGGCATTTTCTGAACGCTGCTGCACAGCAAACTGTTTGATTTGTTTGAGCTCCGCCCGAACCTCTTTTTTAGCGATGCGTGAGATTTCAGTTTTCAGTTGCTCTGTAAATGTTGACATATTCTCAGACTCCAAATTGGCAGGTCTGTATCATAAACACTCATGGCTTCCAAAAAAACAGGGGGCTTAAAGCGTACAATACACGCAAGTTAAAAGTTGCTCTGTCGGGCTGCAGACTTCTTTCATTGCACTACAAGCCCTTACAGGTTGCATCATCTGAACCTGAACGACCCCCAACTGTGAAATGACAGGCTGAAACTGTCAACTCATTTCTCTTCAGTGTCTTGACCGACACTGATTCTCCCGCGCACAACGCTCTTTGGCGCTTGTGGGCAATTTCTGAAAGGCTCAACATGAGCAGCAAAATTTACGTGGGCAATTTGCCTTACTCAATCAACGATGACAACTTGCGTGAAAACTTCGCCGCCTATGGCGACGTGGCTTCCGCCAAGGTCATGATGGACCGCGACAGCGGCCGCTCCAAGGGCTTCGGCTTTGTGGAAATGGGCAGCAGCGAACAAGCTGAAGCCGCCATCCAGGGTCTGAACGGCATGTCCGTCGGTGGTCGCTCGATCATTGTGAACATCTCCAAGCCCAAAGAAGCCAGCAGTGGCGGCTACGGCGGTGGCGGTGGTTACCGCAACGAGCGCAGCTCATACTGAAATCGCTTCACGCGATCTTCATCCAACCGGCCTTGTGCCGGTTTTTTTGGGTCTGAGTCGATCAATCTGCGCGTTTTCGATGAAAAAAGGGCGTTGACCGAACCTCAGTACACGCCCTCCAACGCAGCGATCCTCTCGATTCGCGGACGGCGGTTCAAATCCCTCAAACCCTATTGAAACAGGGACCACAGACTTCAATTTTCCATGTAGCCCTGCTTGCCAGGCGGACGCCACCCCACCTTGTTGACAACACCTCGTCCTTTTGATGTCTTTGAGATATCAACCTTCAAGGAGCCAGAAATGAAAGTTGCAGCAGCGCAGATCGCCTTGCGTTATCGCCCGCAAGACAGCGCAACTGGCGTGACCCGCACAACGACCAAACGTCTGGCTGATGTATTGGGTGTTGACGAAACGCAAGTGATTCACCTGGCACTGCATGCGCTGGCCACCAAGTAAATAGAGGCGATGGTGGCTATCACCGCCAGGTCAGAAGGTCATCGCGTGTTGTGTCACTGGGAGAAATACTGTGAAGAACGCTTGAACGCCCTTGTCCGTGACAAGCGAATTTATTGCTCAAATCCCGCTTCGTTCAATGACCCGTGGGACTGCAAACCTCATTTCAATACGGAAGCGTTGACGCCGACCGAAAACTGACCCGGTGGTCCATATTGGATCTGCTTCAACAGTCAGCTTCAGGGGCTGACCCAGTTGGTCATAGATTTCGGGCTGCGTGATGCAATCTCAAAATGTCAAGATCGTCGCCACGCACGCGGTAACTGGCGATGTAGTTCTTGAGCAGGACCAGCTCACGCGTGCCGGGGACGCGGCCAGCCCGGCCCATGCCTGGATGGGCCTGAAGTTGGGTCACAGCGGCCTGCAACTCCAGTACAAAGCTGGTGTCGCGGTTCGGGTTGTCTTTGGCGATGAAGCCAGCGATGTCATCCGCAGACGCGAGCGCCGCCCTGGTCCACTTGATCAACATGAATCAAGCGCCGTATTTGGCGAACACCGCTTTGACCTGCTTGTCGGTTGCAAATTCGCCTGCATCGGCTTCCTTGATGCCTTCGTGAATGTCACGAATCTGCCAAGATTCACTTTGCACATAGTGGGTCAGCGCATCGATGGCCAAAAAGCTCTTGGTCCGTGCGGTCGCCTTGGCCAACTCTTCAATCTGGTTGTAAAGCGCCTCGGGCAGGCGCACGTTGATGGTTCTGGCGGTCATGGCGTAACACTCCTATGCCTATGTAATACAAAGCATCATCCACTTCACAAACCCAAAGATCAAGGAGCGCGGCAGCGTCCCTGGGCAAGAGCCCTTAAGCCCAGGAAATTAGGCCAAGGTGAATCGCCCCGGATTTTGAGGAGGCTCCAAACTTTGAGTCGATGGAAAAATTGAATGATTGCATCTGCCAAACCTTGTGAATTTGTTTTCTTGAGAAGCCACCTTCATCGATCAGAAGGTGCCAACATCAACACGATCAACCTACCACTGTTTCATATCGCCTACC
>Ga0114964_10000116_pt1 | contig 58048 bp, 53 predicted proteins | sample C_131016_MF_Meta_FD_92638 | JGI IMG/M metagenome (GOLD analysis project Ga0114964, IMG submission 92638) | Freshwater microbial communities from Lake Croche, Canada to study carbon cycling - C_131016_MF_MetaG | ecosystem: Environmental > Aquatic > Freshwater > Lake | place: Lake Croche, Canada... | reverse complement strand
GTTCCCTTTACTAAGAAAAAATGGCCATATCATCGATGCGAAAGAGTGGTTCAGACTTTGACGATGTCGGAGGTGGTGTCGGAGGTTTTGTCACTGGTTGTACTACTGGTTGTATTGCTGGAGGCTGTACCACAGGCACCATCTGCTTTGCATTCTCCACAATAATCGCCTGTAACTGCTTGTTCATAAACTCCAGTTCGCGAATACGCCCCTCTTGCTGCGCAATCACATCTTGCTGATTGCGCAACAATTCCGCAATCTGCGGTATAGTGAGAGCCACCGGTTCTTGTCCCGGTTGGTTCATCATAATCTGCCCCACTCCCTTTGCTTGTTCCTCCATCATCATCTTGTCGCGCGACGCCTCAATTTCCGAGATTTGTTTCAACACATCCGGTTTCATCTTGGGCTCACCTGGCGCATATTTCAACAACAATCCGTCAATGTCTTCCACAAAAAACTTCTTGATATCGCGCTCCTTGTCCAACTTAATAAAGTCATTCACGGTTTTCGGCGAGTCCTTGATGAAGTCCGGGTGAGGGTTATCGAGCAACTTCCGCTTATCGAATGTGTTGTGTTCATGCGAAAACACCAAAATGGTTTTCATAGGGTCCAATTGAGCAAATGGCACCGTATAGTCTTTGAGAAAAGCCCTCTCTTCCGCTACCGCCGCGGTCTCTTCGTACCGCGAGGTCTTCAACAACTCGGAACGAAACGCGAACGTCCCTGCCGTGGCATGGTTCGGTCCATAGGGTCCAAACTGTTTCATCTTTTGTATGTGCTTGAAATAAATATAGATTTCACTCGAGCCCGCACACATTGCGTCGCGATTCTCCTGGAGCGTCGTGACCGCATGAGCAATGCGCTCAGGCGGGTAATAGTCGTCGTCATCCATATACACGATAATCGACCCCTTACAATGACTATGCATGAAATTGCGCTTAGCCCCGAGTGGCAGCTTGTCGGGCAGCGCAAAATACTTGATTTGCGGAACACCGGCCGCCTCAATGACGTCGCGCACTTTGTCGGTTCCATCATCCACGATAATCCATTCGATGCGGTCTTTGGGGTAAGTCTGATGTGCAAAACACGCGAGCATTGTCGGAATAAAGGGGCGGCGATTATAGGTCGGTGTACAAACACTCACCAATGGGAAATAACGTTTTTTCAGAGCCGTTGCGTGGGATTTTGGCTTCACCATATTGATATAATGATTCAATATCTTTATACCCTTTCGGTTTTATACCGATTATACATTCATTCGAACTTGTTCAGTATCGCGTTTCAAATGCTGGATAAGTCGTTCCTGGTCAGCCGTAATACCATCCCAATCGATGTTTTTGAAGTCGTCAATTTGGTCATCGATCGCATTTTTCGCATCTTGAATAATCTTATTCACAATGAAGTATTCGCGCAAACCGCTCACACCGATACCCAGAATGGATGCGATTGCGAGCCCCAGCATCGTCCATTTGGCGGCATCCACATTTATTTTTAAGATATCCGGTATTACCACGGAAAACGCATATATCATGATTCCATAGGGCACCAGTTTAAATACACCCTTGAATGCGCCTTCAAACATTTGTTTGTATTCATTGTCTGAATAAGGATCAAATAACACATTATTCATATTCATATCAAAGCACATAGTACGAATATTATTAATGATTGTTTTTATATTCAACGACTTGGTATCATAGGATATGAAAAATAACGAGTAAAAAAATACGATGACAAAATGGATAAGCGTAGAGAATGACAACATCGGTTTGAAAATTGAGGCAAAACACACAATCACAAATATCAGCCACAAAATTAAACCAATGGATTTGAAAAATATCATTCCCGTATTGTATGCAAATCCTGCGTCAGAATCCCATATTGAAAAATTATTAAACAAAAAATAATAAATAAAGACCGTCTTGTGTAATCCTGAAACCGCAATATTTCCGCTTGATTTAAAAATAAAATTATATACAGATTTCCATGTCATGGGATTCGAAAAAAGAAAATTATATATTCGCGACATTTCACCTTTTAAATAATTCACAATGGATGAAGAAATCATAAATAGTACAATATATAAAGTTCTGTCCCCCAGTATAGAGGTAGAATTAATAGCCAACTGTAAATAATAAGGAATAACGTTTAACATTGCGTTGTCAAAAAAGCTCACGGTTTTCAACATTGCGCCGGTCAAAATATAAAATGGACCGAAAGACATGAAACTTAGCAAGCTATAGAAGTCAACATGTTTGCCGGTTTTCTTCATTGTATAATAGAGGTTATACGATACAAAGAGTGTTGCGAGAATTGTAATAATTCGCAATACAATATCGTAGATAGACGTCATCAAGCTTGATTTTTCATCAGCGGACATTGGTGGCGGTTTGGTTTCGTCTTTCACAGGTTCTTCCGGCGCTTCTTCTTCTTTATCGGTTTCTGTGTCAGGTGATGTATAAATGGGCGTATTATCAATTTCGTATTCAAAACCTTCGACCGTAGGTCCACTGTCACTCCACGAAGTAAACGCCGCTGCGTAACTATCATATTCTGTCTCAATATCTTGTATAACTTTATCATAAATAGAGGTAAGTGGGTCAATCACCAATCCACTCCATTTTGATTTGGATTTTGGTAAAACCTTAATACCATTATCACTATTTACCCATTCAGTCGTCATTGATAATACTATATATATTCGATTTACTCTTTTATCGCATATACCTATCACATATATGCGATATATGTGCACCCTATCGCGAATGCGCACCTTATCGCGAATGCGCACCTTATCGCGAATGCGCACCTTATCGCGAATGCGCACCTTATCGCGAATGCGCACCTTATCGCGAATGCGCACCTTATCGCGCATACATCAACCCGCAATATCCACCAACAAAAGACAGCACATTGTACCTCTCTTCAAAAAGCACCATATTGTAGTTGTATTCATACATAAACCATGACCCACCCTGTCCCGGACTATTGGTCGCAATCACCACACCATCCGCATTACAAATCACATCATACTGAACTGTATCCAAATTAACCGGTGGTACATAGGTATTTACTTCAATCTCAATCGTTTTAAACTTTGACATATTGATAGCACCCGATGGCTGATATTTGCGCGAATCGCTGGATAAACAAAAATTGTAGCAATAAAGACCGGTCCTAGCATTGCTAGATGTTCGCGTCCATTTCTCCACATAATCATAGACTTCACGGGTTAACAAGTTTTCCCGATATTCGCCGTTAAATAGGATACCTGCTGTTTCCAATATGTTTTTGTGGTTTGCTACTTTAAACTCACCTGTTATTCGATATCCAGTCTGAATATATCCCGAGCTTGATGCTGAATCCTGATTTTGATACGGTGAATATGAAAACGCATAGGGCGAAGCAAGCGTCTTTATGTCATTTGGACTTTCAGTATCATATGGAATCCAGCTATATGGCCAGTTTGTGTAATTGCTCCATTCATTTCGCATAAATGCGTCATTACGCTGAAAATACCACATCCAATTTGATACCATTCCGGAAGAGGGAATCTTAATTTTCTTTGCTCCAGTCACATTTTCATACTTGTGCTCGATTATATCTTTGATAAGATAAACTTGGTTTTCCGATGTAAAAGTCCGCGTCTCTTCTTTCGACAAAAAACAATAATTGGCTAAAATATGGATATCCGCATTCCAGCCGTTACTTTTGTTTTCATAACTATCAGCATCTAAATTATCCGATGGCGGAGTCTGTAAAAACCGATATAATTGGAATTGATTTTGCGTATAATTTGGCGCCATAAGAGGCCGCCCATTGGTATAGTCAAATACATCACGAACCTGATACAATTCCTGGATAGAACGTAATGTTATATTAATATGTAACTCGTTATATTGAAGCGCCGCCATAGGAAAAGCACATTTGCTATCAAGGGTAAACCACATATTGATTGGAATATAGAGGGTTCGACCACGAATTGATGGTTCGGCGCCTAAACTACCTGGTTGAAAATACGCATGGGGATATGAACCCGACCGCCCATTTGCGTTTCGCGGATTATTCATCTCAGGAACATTACCCGTCATTTCATTAAATAAATCCTTTTTTGTAGCAGAAAAGTCTCGCTCGACCATTGCGCCTAAATAGTTACCTGAGTATCGTTGTAACGTGTAATTGCCGCATACAATTTCAATTTCTTTTATGATATTTGTGCCGATGTCTTTTATCCAGTTGAACTCATACGGCGCCCACCGGTTAGTAGTTTGAGCACAAGGATGATAAATCGGACTCCAAATATGAGGCAAGGTGATAACAATGTAGGTATCCATCAACAACTCGGCATATCGCGGAATCTTGAATGAGAATTTGGACTCCTCGCTCAATCGGAGATCACGCAAACCATCATAGTCGATGCGAAACTTTTGAAGTCCAAAATTAGTGATTTTATTATATGTGGCGCGAAACATCGTTTTTTGACTGGGACCGCCATGAATAATGACATTGTTGGCGCCCTCTGAAATAAGATTTAAAAGACCGCCGGCCATTTGTATATATTACCTTGTTGGATTTAATATCTTTATAGTCGTAAACAATTTGCGGTTATATGTATAATGTCATTCAAAAATACACACCCTTGATAATTAGGTGTTTAGAATGACATTAGACTTGAGACGAATATCTGATTAGGGTTTCTTTTTTGTTTTATTACTTTGAACTGGATTAAAGTTTTTTAAACTGCGATGACCAAGCTGTAACATGTACAGTTGTCGCTGAAATAATAAGGCTTCTTGTATTCTATCATTTTCGCTCCTATGCGGAACATGCTCTTCAAAAAATAAGTATTTTAAAAAATAATGAATAAAGTCTTTTGAACCGGCGGCGGTCCACACAGATCGATCAAATCCAGTTTCCAACTCCAAAAACATATTTGGATTGCCAGCAATAAAGGGGCATGTATCAGTATCTTGTGCGAATACATTTTGTATTATTGTATAATCACCAGTTTCATATGTGCCCGATGTATACAGCTTGTTTTTTTTGTTCTTTTTAATGAAAGCACTCCGATATACTTCTGTATAATTACTAATTTCCGCGATTTGTTGAAATGTTAACGACCGGTTTACATTGAGAGAACTTTTTCGTGTTTGATAGTATCCCATCCAGTTTGAATTATTCTGTACATTATATCGACTAAAAGCACCATTTCCATTATTTGCGAGTTGATTCCAGTCATTCATCGTATTTGTTGAATGGTCATCATTTTCTAACGCGAGTTTAAGTCCACCTTTTCTGTATTTTTTTTCCGAAAAATTGCCATTTTCAAATATTATAAACCGAAGCAGTAAATGAATAATTCGATTAAATCGCCATACCTTTGCCATGAGTTTGTATTTATCGTCATGAACTAAATTGTATTGATAATATTCGCTCGTATTAGTTCTTATAATTCCAAATGGGGTTTTATAATTTGTAGCCGTTGGACAGCATTTCAATACACAATGGTGTAGCGCGCTTTGATTAATATCATTCTTTGCCAGGGGATTCGCACCCTGTCTTAATAAAATCTCGACAATTTCCATGTGTCCTTTTTCGCATGCAATCATTAGTGGCGTTTTGCCAAAACAATCACCATACATAGCGGGAGGGGTATCAATATCTTGAATAGTTGAATACGTTTCTTGGGGCCACAAATAGCCTTCAAGATTAATATTTAATTCGGAATGTTTTTCAATAAAATAAGTACACAATGATTTATATCCATAACGTGCGGACAAGCTGAGAGGAGTGTTTCCCCAAAAGTCACCTTGTAATAGCATTTTTTTTCTTTTTTCATTGCTTTTTACCGCGTCGATTATAATTTTACACATGCGTGTAAGTCCAAACTTGGCTGCTATTAATAGCGGCGTGCATTTTTCAAAAATGCTTTCACCCTTGGTAGGTTTCCAATGTATTGTGATTTGCCCAATGTTATCGGGTTCAAATGGCTGTACTTCATTTTTTTTATATGTTTTAAGTATTTTCATATTTACGGTCAAATCTTCTTTTAAAAAAGTTTTATTGATTTTATCATAAATAAACGGTTTTTCAACATATTTTTGTATTTTATCAATATCGGTTTTGAGATTAAGAGTTTCTTCTAATATTGATTTAATAAATGTAATATACAAAACATCTTCATATAAAACGGGGGTGGCAGATAACACACCTGGTGCGGGTGGTCGCACCGAACGACTTAACTTTAGTGTCGATGCTGACTTTGTCGGCGGAACCGGCAACCTTACATTTGGAATCTGTGGATTTGGCGTTGCTGATTTTCTTTCTGGTGGAGGTGGCGGCATTATGTTTGAAACACGTGGCTTTGATGTTGCCGGTGGTACGGGTGGCATTACGTTTGAAACACGTGGCTTTGATATTGCCGGTGGAGGTGGCGGCATTACATTTGAAACGCGGGGTTTGGATTCGACACTTAAAGGAGGCATTATAGGAATATCCAGTTTTTTTATAGCCTTTGCTGGAGGAGCCGGTACTGGACCAACTACCTCCATAAAGTCTTCATAATTTTTATTATTTATTCTTCCTACTACAATTGCGTCTTCCATGGGAACTCCTACTGCTGTTGCGACTACTTTGTTTGAATTATAGGATGATTCTTCCGCAGGAAATCCTTGAACTACGATTGGTTCATTCATTTTTTTGCTATGTTTTTTATCAAGTTGGGGCATTTTGTCTTTTATTTTTGTGCCAAGACTTGACATAGGTGCCTCTGTCAATTGTATTGAGTCTACAATTTTCTTTTCTAATGCTTTCGCTTTTCTTAATTCAGATGGACGCACTCCACCAATTTTTTTCCGTGTCTTACGGCTATACTTACCCATTTATAATATTATGATATTTTTTAGAAAACGATTTCCTCTATCAATATATAATGGATTCTCTCATTCCGACAAAACTCATATTATTTGTTTTTATAATTATGATTTCATTGTTCATCCTCTATCGTATATGGTCAAAACAAGCAAAGCCGATATATTCGACTATAGTAGAACCTGTAGTGGAAGGTTTTGGTGAGGCTCAAGATCCAAAAACAGAGACCGAAGTACTTCGTGCTAAATATGATAAAACCCCACTATCTATCAAAGGCGGTATACCTGAAAAATATGTAGATTTACCCATTCGCGAGTTCATTGTCAAATCATCCTACAACAGTGCGATCAGCGGTCTTTATGCCAGCACAGATGCTCTTAAACTTACATTGGAACGCGGATGTCGATTCATTGACTTTGAGATTTTTTCACGAAATGACGTTGAGTATGTTTCATACAGCGGCGACCCCGAATATAAAACAATGGGTACCGAGAATGTTTCCAAAAATCGATTGAAATTGACAGATGCTCTAAATACCGCCGCAGGAAGCGCATTTTCGTCGCCAACACCGTCGACGAATGATCCTCTTTTTATTTTGCTGCGGATCAAAGACAATACATCCCCTATATACAAACGAATTGCGAAGCATATCAATACCGCATTTAGTGAAAGATTGTTCAAAGGAACATTCAATAGTGGCACACCCATCGGTGAATTACAAGGGCGTGTTGTTATATTATTGGATACACTGAGCGCGCCAAAATGGAATGAATATGACAAATGCGATTCAAAACCAAATCAATGTTTAGATAAAGTCGTTCATTTAGAGGCGGGAACAACCAATTTCCCCCTGTATGCTTATGCGGATCTTCTCACTCTTCCCAAGGTCATTGTAAATCGCAACACAAAAAACTTGAAAACCAATATCAACAGTTTCATGATTGTGGAGCCGCCGCAGTTTGATGCGATTAAACCACCTAAACCGGCTGATGCGCTAAACGATTGGCACCCTCAGTTCTTGGTATACAAATTTTACAATCCTGGAACGAATGAGCTCACTGAATACGAGGCATTATTTAACAAATATGAATGCGCATTTGTGCCAATGTCAGTCTACATTGCGGACGCGAATCTGATAAACTCAAACAATCTGGAAGCAAAAGATACTGATAGTAACTAGATAGCATAATATGAAACCAAATATTTCTATACCGATATATATACTCTCCCGCATCTATGAAATACAAGAACGAATCGTGTAACGATGACATGACGTTCGAGGAGTGCGAACTCGCAATTCTGCGTCATGCGGTCGACGAGACCGAGAATATTCAGGCGAAAAAAATCGCCATGAATCCCGATATTAAGAAAATTATCACCATCTTGGAAAACTTTCTGAAGGCGAAGCCTCTCATTTGCTACGGAGGAACAGCCATCAATAATATTTTACCAAAACAGGATCAGTTCTATAACAAGGACCTGGAAATCCCCGACTACGACTTCTATTCGAAGAACGCGCTCGATGACGCCATCGAGTTGGCCAATTTGTATGCCGATGCAGGGTATTTAGAAGTAGAGGCAAAGGCTGGCGTTCACCACGGAACGTTCAAAGTATTCGTCAATTTCACGCCAATTGCCGACATCACCTATTTACACAATGTCATTTTTGACGAACTTATGAAGGACTCGATTAAAATCGCCGGAATCAAGTATTGTTCGCCCAACTTTCTCCGAATGAACATGTTCCTCGAATTGTCGCGCCCCGCCGGCGACGTGAGTCGATGGGAAAAAGTATTCAAACGCCTTATGCTCCTCAACAAGCATTACCCTGTGAATAGCAAAATTAAATGCGATGATGTCGAGTTCCAACGTCGAATGGAAATTACCGATATCAAGAGTATGAAGGATGGCACCCCGGTGAAAGGCGCATCTGAGAAAATCCACACGATGGTGCGCGATGCGTTAGCGGGGATGGGTGCCGTCTTTTTCGGCGGGTATGCGTGCTCCCTCTATTCCAAATATATGCCCGCCAACGAAAAGCGCGCCATTGAGAAAATCCCCGACTTTGACGTCATCATCGAGGACATTGACCGCAATGCCATGGTAATCAAGGAGCAATTAGAGGCGGAGTTCGATGAGCCCATTACACTCATTGTTCATGCCGCCATCGGCGAACTGATCCCGCGTCATTGCGAAATCAAAGTGGGGAAGAACTCGGTGGCATTCTTGTACGAACCCATCGCATGCCATAATTACAACAAGGTCGTCATCGCCGGACAAGAACTGAATATTGCCACCATTGACACAATGCTCACATTTTATTTCGGGTTTTTGTTTACGCAAAAGGCGTATTACCACCGCGACCGCATCCTCTGTATGGCGATGTTCTTGTTCAATGTCCAGGAGAAGAACAAGCTGAACCAAGAGGGAATACTGAAGCGATTCTCGATTGAGTGTTATGGGAAACAACCGGCACTCGAGGATATTCGTGCGGAAAAAACGTCGATGTTCAAGGAGTTGGCGGACAAGCGCGGAACGCGCGAATATGACGAATGGTTTTTGAAATACAATCCGAATGTATCGCGCAAAGAACCGGAGACCAGCAAATCGGCGCGACGACAGACGCCAGATAATGTGTTTATCGAAACCCCGAATGAGAAGGAAGCCAAGAAACCCAAGTCCAAACCCAAGACGCAAAAAATGAAGAAGTTATCCTCTAAACCAAGGACGCCCAAAAATAAAATACTAAAGCACAAAAAAGGGTTTGTGTTCTAATTAAGCGTTATTTTTGTAGATTTCATCAATGGTCATACCAACAACACAGGATTCTTCTTCTTCTTTGGTTCCAGTCCACTGCGATAATCGCGGGTTGCCATCATCCGTGGTTTGTACCAGTTGGTCCGACACACTCAGCGACGAGTTATCCCACGAGGACTCGTGAAACGACACCTCCCCATCAATGTCTTCGACCGAGCTTTGGAACCGTTTCAGCAGCTTCGCAAAATAGGCCGACTGGGTTCTAATCGTGAACTCCACGCTCTTGAAAAACAATTTCGCATGGTCATCCAATACACTGTTGTCATATTCCAGCGTATTGATTAAATTGCCGATGAAAATACCGGTCGTCGACCGCGTTTTGTATTGCTGTATCACCGTTTCGTTCTCATTGTATTTCAATGATATCGAATTAAGAAGCACAACGATATTGTCGAATACGAGCGCAATGTCTTCTGCTTGAAACTCGGCGCTGGGTTCCGTGTCTTTGTATACCAGGTGTTGTTTTTCGACCACGGGCGGGGAAATCTCGTATTTGGCCAGTTCCTTCACAATCGCATTGTAATAATGGTAGTAGTCGCGATATACGCGGTTTATTAACAAGGCCATCGTTTTTGTTAAACTCTCTTGTTCAGCGACAAACATCTTGTATTGAAAATGAAGCGCCTCCAGGCAAACCAGGAAATGTTTTTTTGTACTATTCAGATGTATCATCTCGTCATAAATCGTTTTGAACCGGCTGATTTTCAAATGCGCCGACATCTTGATGGTCTGTATTTTGCCGATTTGGTCGATTATTTTCACAAACTCGTTTTTCAACTTGGAAATTGTGGTATCCATATTTGTATTATATCCATATTTTTATCCATTCTTCGGGAAACATGGCGGAAACATCTTTGGGCACGAGAGGTCCAAACCACTGGGCGGGGTAGCAGACGATTTTGTCGGGTCTCGGGTTGAAATAAGCGCCCCACCAGCTGAAACTGCTGTTCGCAATCACATGGTGTTTGCTACAACTCATACAAATCATTTCTTCCCAGTCGGCGTCGGCTTTCATACGAACCCACGACAATCCACTAAATAGAGGCGCGAAATCCGCAATTACGCGTTCGATATCGGCGGCGTCCTCGTCTTCGCAATAATAGTAAATGCGGGTAATTACTGAATCAATTGTCAAAATATAATTAATTGATTCGGCGTAGTAATCGTCGGGCAAAATGGGATGATAATCTGGCAATTTTTTATAGTCACCGCGACGAAAATGGACGCTGATACTGGATTCTGCGAGTTTATATTTATTGACAAGCCGTGCTTGATGGGATTCAATATCAAATAATTGGAACAACTGGGCTTTATAATTGTTGAAAAAGAGAGGACTCTGGAAATACCCATCGAGCAATATATTATTTGATAACGACATATCATTGGTGTTTAATGTAGATTCAGTAACGATTTTGTATTCAGTGGACTTGAATGTATCGCTTGTTTTATTTAGCAATTTATGGAGAAAGTTAGTCCAGTATGTGGGTCGTTTTCCGAGATTTTTTTCATATTTGAATACGAAGTCCGCGGAATGCTTGAGCGCAAAGGAAATTGTGGCGGCAATTTGGAATAATTGGTTGCCGAGTCCGCCGTATAAAATGGCAGATACGATGGATGTCATCTACAATAAAAAACGTGTTTTATTTATTTATTTTAACGCGTTTTTTAAAATTATTATAGTTTTTTACAAGATTATTATAAAGATTTTTATAGTTTTTTACAAGATTTTTATAGTTTTTTACAAGATTTTTATAGTTTTTTACAAGATTTTTATAGTTTTTTACAAGATTTTTATAAAGATTTTTATAGTTTTTTACAAGATTTTTATAAAGATTTTTATAGTTTTTATAAAGATTTTTATAGTTTTTTACAAGATTTTTATAGTTTTTTACAAGATTTTTATAAAGATTTTTATAGTTTTTTACAAGATTATTATAAAGATTTTTATAGTTTTTACAAGATATTTATTATAGTTTTTTTACAAGATTATAACCAGTCCATCCATTTTTGTGAGGGTGATGTTTCGTACATACAATTGACTCCAATGAGTAGATTGGGAATTGGCATCGGCGTCCATGATTTGTCATCAACCACATCTAACAATGTGATATTTGGGAATATGTGCGATGCCATGATAGGGTTCAATAAATTGTCCGCATGCCTCCAGTTGGTATATATAGTATAATCACAGTTGGGCACATCCAATGGAGGCGAAATGTCGAGGGAAGGCTCGAAGACAAAATTAATCTCTTCATCATCGCTTAGCAAATCTAAGATTTGCGAATCAAAGATGGATGACTCAAACGCATCAGCATCCGCAACAGAATGAGTGAATCCATATTCATACGGAGTATCTTCATTCGGCTCCTCCCAGTCGGGCACTTCTTCTTCCTCCTCATCATCTTCTTCTTCGCATTCGCACTCTTCTTGAATGAAGGCAGTGTCCAAGGTTCTGCGTTTCTCCAGCGCAATGTATCGGCAGACTCGCCAATAATGGTCCTTGTCGGTCAATTTAGCAAAGCCTCTATTTTCCATGTCTCTCACAAATCGTCGCGCTGCGTCTGTATTGCTCAACAAGATGGTGATGAATCCATAATGGTTCATGTGTTTCTTGGAGAAGTTCAAGTCGAACAGGTCGATGGTTCCGATGCCCATGTTGACAACGGTGTTCGCAATCTTCTGTTTCATCGACTCGACGGTATCCAAGCTGGAGATGAGCACTTTGGGCAAGAAGATGTCAATGGTTGCGTTCATTTTCTGAGTCTAGGTTTTCGGGTAAGGTTTTTACAGGGGGTTTTCACAGGGGGTTTTAAATTATGCTTCCAAATTATCTCTAAAAAAGATTTCAATTTTTTGCTGGTATTATATATAAGCAATGGCCGACATTCCTCCCAAAAAAGAATCCGACGAGGTTGTTCCCGAACCCAGCGTCGCCGGAACCACTGTAAGTGTCGCATGGTCCCCCACCAATGAAAAAATCGTCGTCGAGTGGTGCGACATCGCCAAATGCTACAAATGGCTCCATTACCGCGCCCATCAGAAGTTCTCCGTCCTCCACGCATGGTTCACAATTCCGGCTATTATTTTATCCACTATTAGTGGAACCGCCTCTTTTGCCCAGGGCAGTCTCCCCATCTCTCTACAGTTCTACGCCCCCATGGTCATTGGTTCGGTGAACATTTTTATCGGCATTTTGACCACCATCCAGCAATACTTGAAAATCTCCGAATACAACGAGTCCCATCGTGTGTCGGCTATCGCATGGGATAAATTTTCGCGAAATATCAAAATCGAGTTGGCAAAACACCCCGACGACCGGTCCGAGGATGCCGGCCATTTCTTGAAAACCAATCGCGAAGAGTTTGACCGATTGATGGAAACCAGTCCCTCGATTCCTCCGCATGTAATCGCCGAGTTTATCGCGACATTCTCGGGTGAAGACTCGGGTTGCTGGCCGAGCTGTTGTAGTAAGAAGACGGATGAGCAGCGTCAGAAGAAAATCGACGAACTCAAGAAGCGAACCTTGCGTTTCGAGACCCTCAAGAAACCCGATATTTGTAATATCATTATTAGTGCGGATGAAGACAGATACCAGTGGACCAAGGCGGACGAAGACCAGAGTCCCAATGATGTCCTCTATTCGGTGGTCAGTGAGAAAATCAGCCAAATACAAGATGACATGACGCGCAAAAACGCCGAAATGCGCGAAGAGTATGAGAACAGGTTGCGCGAAGAGGCGGAAAAACGCGCTGCCGATGAAATGGCTAAACAGCGCAAAGAAGAAGCGCGAATAGAGACAGAGCGAGTTCGTGTGACAAATGAGAAACGCGTTGCCGAGAATACCAAGGTGATCAACGACTACATTGTATTATTCAATTCGAACGCAGGATACAATCCGGACCAAGAAGAAATACGCACCTCTCTGGGTGAAATCGTAGATAGGGATATTTTGGAGCAATTCTTGATAACTTATGGCCCGAGCAATGTATAGCAAAGCAAAGCTTTACACAACACTATTTGCTCGATAAGGTTGTAAGATTACAAAGAGAATCGCCAAAGCAATAATCCAGATTGCGCTACAATACATAATGAATGTGATATTTGTATTTGAAATCGCAGTCGCAATACCAAATAATGAACCCGCAATACCCAACCATAAAAGGGCGAGCAACCCATTATGTAGCATTTTGTTTTCAATTTCAAATCCGACAAAAAGCACTTTTGCCATGTATGCAATGATCACATTGAGAATCGCAGAAACCGAAAATGATGACCCATCAATACTACGTGCCTGTTCAATGATTGCGTTGGTTAATCCTTTATCGGGTATAATTTGTTCGGTTATTGTGTTATCGGGGATCTCCACTTTGGGAACAACTTCATTATCGCCGGCGCTTTGTAAAGCATTTGCCCCTTTTAATAAATCATCGGCAAGACCACCACCAGACATCATAGACTTGGACATCAAAGATGCCTTAGACATCGAAGAAGCACCTGACGTCGTCGGCGGCGTATATTGTATATCTGTTAATGAACCGCCAACTTTTAGCATATAATCAATTATACCATAATAATTTATTATATTTTACCAATCTGCTTAATCGATGTAATTGCCCAGAAATCCAATTCGGGTGACTTATAATATACTGAATTGTATTCACTATAATCAATTATGCTCTTATCAAAAGTTACCGCTTTCAATGGAAATATTACATACCGCAACGCACCCGGGTTCAACGATTTAGTTGTTAAATAATAGAAGTCATCTTCTAACCCAACATTGAATATATCAGTTGTAAATAATTGGAGATCCTCTTCTTCATCTGGGTTTACAATATTGGTAATATGATTTGCGTCATCCATCGTACAAAGGTATCCGCTAAATGGAACAGGAATATGTTCGGATGTTTCGAGATCTGTAATGTATAAAAGGCCGTCGTTTTGCGTAAATAACTTGTCAATGGATTCATCAATGGCAATTCCATCGACCAATTTTAAATGACACAATTCATTAATTGTCGCTTCTTTTCCAGGCAATAGCTTGGGGGTCAATACGCTGTAAAACATATAAATGACGGATGGATTGGTAGCATCGGGTATATATCCGGTAAACGCGCCGTCTTTGATTGTGTTTTTATACGACTCGATGTTGGTATCTTCAGTAACAGTTATAGGAACCGATGGAAACTGATATTTTCCGTCGGACTCTTTGCCACTGTAGACAACAAACGGAATCATATAATCGGTATTTATTGAATAGCAACAATATACTAAAGTGAAATCGCGAGTCTCACGATTGGTTTCAATGTAATCTTCGACTTTTAATGCCATTTCGGTTGTTGGATATTGAAGTTTAGATGAATAGTTTTTTGTGTAGTGTGATTCGGATTCCGTATCACTTATGACGTCCGAGTCGTTTGTTTCTGATGATGTATCGGTGGTATCATCCGATGGTTCAATCATTTTAGATTCAGTATCATTAATACTAGTATTTGTCGTTGTTTTAATGTCGGATTCTGATGAAATGCCATCAATCTCTTTATGAAGTTCATCCATTTCATGTTCAATATCTTTCATCGCATTTTGTATGTTCAAAAAATGTTGGTTATATTTTTCATATTTTTTTTGTATTTTAAATGGAGGAAAAGATGATTTTTTTAGTTCTACTTCGGATTCGGGTTCGGGTTTTAGTTCTACTTCGGGTTCTCTATTGTCACCTGAAGACATTATATACATTTACAATATTTTAGAATGTATATATATACGAGAATGGAATTAATTCGCGATAGTATTAAAAAAACTAGTGATAGTATTACAAAAACTCGTAATCAAATTCCAAACTTTATTCATGTAAATCCGCAGCTATTTTCATTTACATTGTTGGGATTATCAACAATGATGCTTGTTTATTTTGTAGCACACAATGATGAAAATGAAGAAGAAGAAAATGTTTCTAAAGATAATGATTCTGAACTTGAATCTAAAGAAGAAGAAGAAGAACAAGAAGAAGTTTTACCACAGCAAGGAGGAAGTAAACGACGTAAAACCAACTCAAAAAAGACCAAGAGGAGGCGAACATAAGCCGAATGCTTATAGTATGTTCATCAACGCCTCTCGTTGCTGAGTCGACAATTCCGTGGGGAAAACCACCTCAAACTCCACAATCAGGCTGCCCGCCGCAGTCATTCCCAGCCCGTTTATATTTTTTTTAGCCCCGTTAAAAATAATCGTCGTCGTATTGTTCATTGCCATCGCCTTCCCATTTAGATGAGTGAATTGGAAATTGAATCCGCACAACGCCTCTTTCAGCGTCAACTGTTTCTTGTAATACAAATCGTTGCCCTTTCTCTGAAAAGGAGTATCATTCACAACTTGTATAATAATCTTGACATCTCCTCGAACCGCATCCGAATAGGCATTGCCTTTGCCTCGAATACAGAGCCCCATATTGTGATCAATGCCTGCCGGAATATTCAGGGAGATTGTCTCAGTTTCGGTGATTTTCAAATCACCTTGTTGGACCCAGCGTTCGACATCGACAGACACGGTACATCCTGTATATGCTTGGGCCAATGTGATTTCGACGGCTTTTTGAATTGTGGGAGGTGGGGCATGGGCGCCGTGGAAGAATATATTCGGACCGCCATTATTGCTAAACAACATTTCGAATATATTGCCCATGTCTCCGCCACCGTTCATGAAATGGACTCCTCCACCACCTTGATGAAATCCACCTTGAGGGAAACCTGGAGGGAAGCCACCCCCAGGAAACCCAGGGAACCCCCCTCCTGGAAAACCTGGTGGGAACCCACCACCCTGAGGAACTCCATCCAACTCCATGTTGTATTGGCGCCTGCTCGACTCTTCGCCCAAGACTTCATACGCCTCATTGATTTGCTGCATCATCGTGTTCGCCTGTTCCATAATCGCCGGGTCACTTGTCACCACTTTGTCCGGATGGTATTTCATCGACAGCGACCGAAACGCCTGCTTCACCTCCTTTTCCGTAGCTTCGCGCGAGATTCCCAATATTTCGTAGTGGGTTTTTGACATAATATATGTGTTTTCAATATAGTTTTAAATCATTTACTACGCAAAAACAGATAAAAACGTGTCCCTCTTCTACCCTATGACAAACACATTCATCAACAAATACCGCCCTTATTTTATCCGCGACTTCTACCTCGACCCCCAGTATCATCTCGTGTTCAAAACCCTCAACAACATCGACGACCTGAACATTCTTCTTGTGGGAAATGCGTGTTCCGGCAAAACCTCCATCATCAACGCCATCATTCGCGAATACTACGGCCTCTCTGAAACCGCCATCTTCCCAGAACACAACATCATGACCATCAACAATTTAAAAGAACAGGGCATCCAGTTTTTTCGCAATGAACTCAAGACATTTTGTCAGTCGCAATCGAGCGTCCATGGGAAAAAAAAGACCATCGTCGTGGATGACATTGACAATATCAACGAGCAGAGCCAGCAAGTCTTCCGCAATTGTATCGACAAATACAGCAAGAATGTCCAGTTCCTCTCTGTCTGTACCAATATTCAGAAAGTGAACGAGAGCTTACAGTCGCGACTCCACATCATCAAAATCGTCTCGTCAACACGCGAGCATTTAGAAAAAACCATGACGAAAATCATCGCCGCCGAGAAGCTGGACATTGATGACGCCAGCCGCCAGTTTTTGCTAAATATCAGCAACAACTCGATTCGAGTCATTATCAATCATTTAGAGAAAATCTACATTTACGGCAAACCGGTTGACTTGACCTTGACCAGTCGACTTTGTTCCAATATATCGTTCGCCCAATTTGAAAAATATGTGGAGCTTTTGCGTGCCGACAACATGAGCGGTGCCATTCGCATCCTCTATGAAATCCATGACTATGGGTATTCGGTCATCGATATATTGGATTATTTCTTCATGTTCATCAAGTTCACTGACACGCTGAATGAGACGGAGAAGTATAACATTGTGCCGTATTTGTGTAAATGTATCACGATTTTCCACAAGGTTCATGAGGACATTATTGAGCTTGCATTTTTCACAAACAATGTGAAAAAAACATTGGTCAAGGCTTAAGACATAGGCCGACCGGACTATTGTCCAATGGCAAAAACCATATAATAAAATTGATGCTTAATTGTATAGGCAGTCTATCCATGTGCGAACAAGTATTTAAGAAAGATGTTCCAGTGAATGTATTGTTCGATTTACTGGAAAAAATCTGCTTAAAAACGGAGAAATATTATTTTTTGGACCAAAACGCCTTCAAGAAACTGTTGTTCCACGATTTGTACGTGGGGTTTCGAGAAGAGTTGCGGCCGCATTATCACGTATCCAAGCGATTCTACATTGACCGCGAGCTCACTTATCGAATGTTTGCGAATGTGGTGCGCCAATTGGCACGGACATCCAATGTGCGATTCGATTCGGAAATCAAATATCACCAGTCGAAATACCATGTGGATTATATGGTTTATCACAATGGCGAGACGACCGAGCAGGAGGTCTCGGCACACCGGGAGGTGGCAGCGCGTAAAGAGGCGCTACACAAAGCCCAGGCGGAAGCGAAGGCGGCGTTAGAGGCACAGGCGGCGACCATTCGAGCGGCAAGCGACGCATTGGAGGCATTAGTTACATGCGATTCGTCAACTCTTTAAATGGTCGTCACACTTTTCATCGTATGCATGTCCTTTGTATACTCATCCACGGCCGATGCCTTCAAGTATTTGGTGATTACCGCATTGGTGGCAAGGACCTCCGCCGAAGTCAAATAGGCAAACCACTGGTACTTGGGTCGCGTCAAAACCTGGTCGGCAGGAATGTAGATGCCATATGCCTTCTCATCGAGATCCAAGAAGTTTTCACTTAATAAATCCTCGAGCAAGATTGGCTTCTTTTTATTGTTTTTGACGCCGACCAAAGACCCATCAATAACGGTTGCATGGGCCAACGATAAAATCTTCTGCTGAACCTCTCCTAAGAAAACGTGTTCCGCGTTGAAATGCGGGAAACTGTTGCGTTTCTCCAAAAACTCGACCAAATCCTTGATAACGGGACTCGCCTTCGGGGCGCCCATGATTCGCGTTCCCGGTAAGAAACATGTGTTTTCCTGTTTCTTCACCACATTACATGTGCGATTGACTTCTTCGGCGAAAAAGGTGGAGCCATCCGCAACAAGGGGCGCCAATGAACGCAAACACAAGAACGAATTGGGCACCACGACGCCGCCATACAAATAGAGGAGTTTCATCATACCCAATTCGCGGTACATGGCGCGGGCCGGCTCGGGCACTGTCTCCATATTTATCTCCCACGTTGGAATGAGTCTGCTAAATGTTTCGTCGTCAATCAAACAAATATTGAAATCGTTGCCACAATGGTTGATGATGGATTTGATGGTAAGGTGGATATATGGCTGGTTCAAATCGGTCGAATTGCGACTGTAAAAGTCCTTCCATTGTCGCGCGTTCTTCTCGTAGGTGCTGTGAATCCACAACTTGGGGCGATTGAATCCATAGAGGGGAGATTCGTTCAATAAATATTGGCGGATGAGCTGATTTTCCGCGTCATTGCTTGACAGACCTTGTTTGATTTTGTCGCTAAAATAACTGGCGATACCGACGACGGTTATCGCAAACAAATAATGATAAGCGAACTTTCGATCAAACATTCGTGTATAATGTATATATTTTTGATATATTCTTATTGTGGCGCAATAAGAATATCGAATCGTGAAGGCCTTGGCCAAAGGCCAAATGCCGACTTAAAGCCTTATCGTCTCGACCCACTGAAAATAGATTTACCAATATAGGCTTTCAACCAATTGAAGACAAAATACAGGATTAAGCACACAATAAAAAGATTTACATCATTGGATATTGAAAACTACACGTTTTCAATCTCCAATGGAGCGGTATCGGTGATGATTTAAAACTGCACACCGCAGGTGTGCTTTGTTTAAAATCGTTACCGATATACAATAACCGATACAATCTTGATAAAAGAGCAATATGTTGAATCATCTTTGGAATCACACACGATACCTGTGCCGATGCCAACACCTCCGAAAATACCAGTTCCGCCAATACCACCGCGAGCCATTATACATTATGGCCATATTATCTACTTCAACTGTAAAAACGCCGCACGCACCGACTTCTGTTTTGCCTCATACTCTTTCTGTAGCATAAAGTCCCGGTGTTGTTTGTTCATCATGAGCTGCTCCTTCTCTTTCTGCTGACGTTCCAACAACTGGCTCGCCTCCATCTTGGAGAGAGGCGCCTGATTGCCCCCATCACGGTCTCGCACGAACTGGTCCACCGATTTATACTGGACTCGTTTGTTCAAATCGGACTCGGACACGGCAAACACCGTCTGGTCTTTGTGGACTTTACGCAAATCGTCGAACTTCAATTTGCTAAATACATCGCAGCTGACATAGTCGGAGGAGGCGTCGTCTTCCTCGAAATAACTGGTTCCACGAGGACCGCTGGCATTCATTTCTTGGACGCCGCGATAGACCTGGAGTGCTGCCTGCTTTTGCTTGATGGCCTCCAATTCGGAACCCATGTTTTTGGGATTCACCTGTTTTTGGCTAAAATCGTCATAGACGGAATCGGCTTGCCGGAACCAGTCGTAGCGACTCGTGTCGGCTTTTCGGACCATGTTCTTGTCGTAGAGCTCATTGAACTTGCTGTTAAACACTTGTGCACCATTGGCACCATTGCCTTTTGCTGATTCGGCCATTTTCTTGGAAATATCGGGTTCATAATCGCTTGTATCCATGGGTTTGTAAACGGGTTTCCCGGAACCATTTCCGGATGTTGCTCCTTCGGTCTGCCGGGCTTTTTGTTTGTAAATATTTAGGACAATGTCGTATGCCTCTCGGTAAAAATGGAAATACGTGGGAGGCAACCGAGACTTGTCGGGATGAATCATCAGCACCTTCTTTTTTGCGGCACGCATGGATTCCTCGGTCAAATCATAGGTCAAGTCAAAGAGCCCGAATATTTCTTCGAGAGAATACTTGTTGATATCCAAATTGTGCTGGGACATTTGTGGTTAATATGGGGATGGAGAATAATTGCGGGATTTGGACGGGGGTTAATAATAAAAATAATTTTATACAAAAGAGTTTAAGAGTTTGAAATATTTATGGTAAAGGATGGCAACACCAAAGATTTGGAAAACAAAAAACACTGAGAATGAAAATGCAAAAATACTTGAATATATTAATAAAATATCTCTTGAAACCATGTTGTTGGATTTAAATAAACAAAAGTACAATCATTTGGAACGATATGTTTATGACACCGCAATGTTTCATTTTAAAAGACTTGGAATTGAAGAATCTAAATATGTTGAGTTTTGGTGTAAAACTGATTACGCAACACACAAATTACATGTAGACTGCGATGAGTTTGAAAAAAAGAATAATAATTACATATATCCTCTACAATCATGTGTCGCATATTTTGCTCCAAATGATTGTCCAACAATCGTAACAAATATTGATATGGACAGTTATCAATATAAAGAGTTTGAAAAACAAACAGAATTGTTTTTATCATTTCCAGAAGTCAATAAGCAGATAACATTTGATGGAAGATTTTTTCATGGATCAACAATATTGTGCAAAAATGATGAGTTCATAAATAGCCGTCCTATTATTGCTATAAATCTATGGACCACGCGACCAAACAATGTTGAGTATTATAAAGGCGACGATGAAGATGTGTCATCATTTGTTTCCATAGATGAAGATACCAATATTAATACATTAATGGTTCCTGACATAACCCCGCAATTATTTGAAAATATTTTATACAAATGCGACAAAACCGCAATGTATGGATTTAAAAAAATAATAAAATCGAATAAATGTTCATATCAATTAATTAAGTCGAAAGAAAAACCTGTGGAAAAACCTGTGGAAAAACCTGTAGAAAAACCTGTAGAAAAACCTGTAGAAAAACCTGTAGAAAAACCTGTAGAAAAACCTGTAGAAAAACCTGTAGAAAAACTTGTAGAAAAACCTGTAGAAAAACTTATATACAAATCCGTAATTAAATCGATGAGCAAACCTCAAAAAACAGCCATAGAGGATATCAAAGAAATAATGACCCAACCTTTAAAGTATAATCGATTTACACAACGATTTCAATATCCCAAGATTTATACTCCAGACATGTGTCAATATATTATCAACGAGTCCGAAAAATATGCGGCGGTCAATGGTGGGTGGACAACCCGGAGACATAAAAACTATCCCACAACCGATTTACCTGTAGATAAAATTACAGCTATATTTGGTCTCATATTGGAAACTCTTAATACAATAATCGGTAGAATCCACAAGTCCTATGGATTGAATGAAGATGTATTATTTGATATAAATGATTTGTTTGTGGTTAAATACAAACACGATGAACAAAATCATCTGGAAATGCATCATGATGAGTCATTTATATCATTCAATATTTTGTTAAGTCAACCCACAGATTTTGAAGGCGGTGGAACTTATTTTGAAGATGGAATCACCACACATTTGGAACAAGGGGATGTATTGATACATTCGAGCAGAACAAAACATGCAGGTCAACGAATAACCAAAGGCACACGATATATCTTGGTTGGATTTTTAGATATAAAAGTCCGGGATAATCCTGTATCAAAATCCGAGTTTGATTATTGTGCTATAAATTATGAATAAAATATTTATTTGGTGTGAGAATAAATATTTTATGAGATTACCCGCAATTTCCAGGCAATACAAATACGCATATTTTTAACATAACGATTGAATGCTGCTCCCTTGTGAAAAAAAGAGGATGGAAAAGATACACCACGATTGTATCGCGGTTCCAATGCCAATGTAAAATGTTCAATCGTCGGAACTCGAAAATAAATGTTTCCACCAATATCGCCAATGTCTTCATTGGGTATGGGAGAAATATAGAGGCAAAACGTGATGGTATCTGAATCTGTGCTATCTTGATGAAAACAACCATCAAGACCAAATGTTTGTCCATTGGCATATACGCGTTCCACAGTCACTTTTAGCCCAAGCTCTGTCTCTATTTTTTCTTTCAATTCGAATGTGAAAAAGTCATTTTGTTTCAAGTCCATATAAAAAAAGGGAGTATTCATCTTGTTATTGTTATTCGAGTTGTGCCCATAGTCCCATTTACCATCTTTTATGATTTGTTTACATTTAATAAGATGTTCACTATTTAAAAAATTATCGTAAACTTTAATTTGGTCCATTGTTTTTATAAAAAAAGCGTAAAGTTTTATATTATTTTACATAATTATAACATTCTATATAACACGCGGTTTATAATTATCTATTAATTTATTTAATCGTGTTATTACATTGTGATTTTGGTTTATATAGAGCCAACCGGTAATAATATACTTATCCGAAGAAGTTGGTATTTTTCCACAGTGGGGAAACGTCCATAATGCTGGAAAAAGCAATAGTTTTCCAGCAGTAGGTTTAATACGCATATGTCCCCATATTTCAGTTTCGCCTCCTTCATCAACATCATTTAAATAAAAAATAAATGTAACTAAACGATATCGAGATTTTTCAAAATCACATGAAAAATCATTATGATATTCAAACTTGCCTTTATTCTTAAAATATTTTTGAATCATAAATGAATCATATTGCAAAAATTTGCCACCAATATATTTTGATGATAAAATATCAAGATTGTTTATAGTATTTAATTGATTAAAATAGAGTTTAATATTTTTTGTAAGTTCTTTATTCAAAAAGGTATATATACGTTCCCATGGTGAAACACCATTGGGAATATTAAAATCAACAGTTTCTTTTATAGTTGGATCATATCCACGACCAGTAACTCCATTATATTTATCATCTTCTTTTTCATACATATCAATTATTGTTTTACACAAGGATGGTGAAATCGCATGGTCATATGTGTAAATTAGATTTTTATCAAATGTTGACATTTTGAAAAAATTTATATTATAATTTATTTTATATTTGTATATGATTTTATATAAATATAAAATGATTGGTATAATATAAAATGATCCAAATAGTGCGTCAAGGTAAAAAATATAAAATTACTGAATATGAAAACAGCAATATATATGTTGTAGAAAATGCAATTGAAAAAGAATTGTGTTATCAAATGATATCTGAAATAAAAGAGGCAAACTGTAAAAGATTATGTTTTTCAGATATAAACAATGTGGAATGTTTTAAAGTTAATGAAAATGAGGTCCCTCAAATAACTGAATATTTTATTAAATTATTATTGGAACTATTGGATGAGATGAGTTTTTTAAAAAAGGTACCACTGAGTGGAATGAGCAACATAGAAATACGAAAAGTATATGGAGAAACACGCCTTCATCCAGATGGTACATGTACAGATTCAGTTATTCATCCCACACGTAATCATTATATAAAAAAAGTGCGTTCTTTAACCATAGTGGGTGTATTAAATGATGATTATGACGGAGGAGAGTATTATTTTCCAGCACAAAATGTAAAATTAAAATTGAAAGCGGGTTCATTTGTAATATTTCCCCCATATTGGACACATCCGCATTCTGTAAGTAAAATAACAACAAAGCCAAATTGTAATGAATATCGATATATTGTAAGTACTTGGGGGCTTGATAATTTTGCCATAAAATATAAAAATGATGAAAATATTAATAATATAATTGTACTATAATTTATGCTTCATATTTAATATTAATAAACCCCACCAAAATATATCTCGCACCTTTTTTAACAGGAAGTCCTATATGTTCTATTTTTCCACAATGAATTAATACATCACCAATGTCATTTTGAAAAGTAAGCCCATCGTCAAAATAAGTTCCACCGCCTTCATATTCAAATTGACTGTTGAGTGAAATATTAAAAGTAATAAATGCGGAATCCGTGTGTTTACCTAGTCCAGAAACAAGTTCATTGCTGTATTTAATGATACTTAAATCAGTTATATCAAATTTTGTTTCTTTTGGCAAGGAATATGAATGCTCAATCAATTCTATTACTTTTTCCAATTCATACTTTAAAAAATATTCATGAATCGTTGTTAATCTGGATAGCTTAATATCAGATGTTTTATAATTATTAAAATTATTGGTTTCCCAACCATTTACAGTAACATATTTTTCAGCCTCATCGACAAACCATTTACATATGTTTTTTGGAAAAACGTTTTTAATTTGAAACCTCTGAAAAAAACGATTTAATTTAAACTTGGATGCGTTGATTTCAATAATATCTTGAATGACATCTCCATACTTATTTTTTAACATTTTGGTATTTTCTGCGTCGATATCAAATATGTCAGTAATCTCAATGTTTTTTGTACCTTCGTCCAGAATCATCCAGATAAACTTTACACAGTCATTGTTCTTTTGGTAAAGAAGACTTTCATAAAAGTCAAAGTTAAAACGGTTGTTTATTTCTATCTTGGTATATTTATCATTCTTAGCAATTATTTTATATTCAGGTAAGCTTTCACATGTTTCTGAAGTGGAATCAAAGACATTCATAAATAACGCAATGGGTACTTTTGAAAGATCACGATTTATAAACAAAGAACAATTAGCACCATTATAAATAATGTGCTTGTTTTTTTCAAAAACTGAAACAAACATGTTTTTTCCATTTTTATAATTTCTATATTTTTTGTACTTATATGTAGAAAAAGTTAAATCAGTAAAAATTGCCATAATATTTGGTGCATCATTCAAAAAAGTCACGGATGAAATTAATGGTACTCGATTTTTGGTACTTTTAATTGAATTGGTTTCAGGAGATTCAAAATAATATTCAACTGAAACATGATTCATATTTTTACCAATTTTATCGCAATTAAACGATGCGATCTGTTTCACAAAGGTCCCTGTAGAATTATCTAGAAGGTTCACTTGCCCAAGGCTTTCATTTAAAACATAATCATCATCGGCATAATCTAACGTATAAGCATGCGCTAACATCCAATATAATAATATGGATTATAACTATCTATATTATTTATTTAACTATTTTTCAATACCAAGAAACGCGCGTTTATCGTTTGCGAATTGTGAATATTCTCCATTTTTATCAACATAATGCAAAAAAACTTGGATTTGCTCATTGCCAGTATACTTTTCTCGCCAATGTTCAAGTTGTGTTCCTTTGTATACAATCAAATCACCTGGGTATAATGATATACATACGTTCTTTTTATTGACTGTAAAAAAAATATCCCATGGCGTTTGGTCAATTGAAATACAAATGGTTGCTGAATATTCACATGATGGTCGATCTCGATGTTTTTCTAAAACAGAATCTTTATAGTAAATACGTGAATATGAATATGTTGGTATTAATTCTTTGCCAACTTGTGTTTCGATAATGGGTTTTAAAGTTAATAGAAGGGCTTCATAGCAAAGCAATCCATATTTAGCAAAAGAAGTTGGACATTGTGAATCACCGTATGGATATTCACTTGGAAACTTGTTTTTTTTAAAACATTCCGCACGCTCAAAAAGTTTGGATTGAGTTTTCAAAAGCTTCAAGGTTTGTTCATTTAATACGTTTTGCAAAATAACGTATCCGTCAGTATCCATTTGAATATAATAGAAACCATTTTTTATATTATAAAATATTCATTTTTAATTATTCAGGGGTTAATTCCAATGCGCATAAATCCACCCAGCTATAATATATTTGTTGGAAGATAATGGCATTTTTCCACAATGAGGAAAGGTCCATGAAGAAGGAAATAAAATAAGCTTACCTTTTTTTGGAACAATTCGAATCTCGCCACCAAAAAACTCAGTTTCCCCCCCCTCATCAACATCATTCAAATAAAATAGATAAGTAATTACTCGATACAATTTTTTAGGATAATCAATATTAAAATCATTATGATAAACATATTTCCCCTCATTTTGAACATATCTTTGAACCATAAATGGTGTTATTTCGAGCGTATCATCAATAATATTATAAATTGGGTCGGCATATTTTCCATGAATCAATGATTTGTATTTTTGAAGATTGTATTTTAATTCATTTTCAAGACATTCGTAGATATCGGTCCATTTATGAGATTTAGAAATAATTAAATCGGTTGTGTCTTTTATTTTTTTTTGAACACCCCCAAGAGTAAGTCCGTCAAATTTATTAGGGGAAGATTCAAATAGCGTAATTATTTCTTCACATAGTTCAGGACATAGTGCAAAATCATTTTCATATATAAACTTAGCTTTCATATTTGGATAATAAGTAAATATGAATATTTTTAATATTTATTTCATAAATATAATAAAATATAAAAATATTTTAAACTATATAATATAATGACAACACCAAAATACACATATAAAGGTGTAGATATCGGTAATTTAACCGCAGGTACTACAAATACAACACTTACAAATTATGGTGGGTTCCCTTCTTATGATTCAGCGACCCCATATTCAACTGAAAGACCATTACCATTTGGAATTACACAGCAGGGTACAGATGTTTCAAAAAAAATGAATGCGACATTTAATGAATATAAAACAGTTGGTCCATCAACATATACAGTTCCGTCTGACTATAAACATATTCGCGCGGTTTTATTAGGTGGTGGCGGTGGTGGTGGTGGAAATGGAGGATGCGGAGGAGGACCTGGAAAAGACCGCACACCGGGTGGCTCTGGCGCTAGTGGGACTAATGGTGGATTTACATATGTTTCTGATGTTTTAATTGATTCTGGAAAATCAATTACGTGTGTAGTAGGGGATGGTGGTGGATTGGGGAGTGATGGTGGTGCTCAAAATAATCAAGGTCAATCTGGTGGAGATGGTGGACAAGGTATTGAATCTTATATAAGTTTTACATCAGGTGGTGTAAATTGTACTGTTTACGCAAAAGGTGGAGATGGTGGAGATGGAGGTACAGGAGGTACTAACAATCATTCATCATCTGGTCCTGGTGGGGTTCAAGCAGCAAGTAATACCGCAAACACTTATAACGGTATAACTGTTGTTGATGGAAATGCCCCAGGATATACAATTTCATCAAATATAAACCCATTGGGTTATATTACTAATTTGTCACAAGGCGGTGGTGGAAGTTCGAGTGGTGGTCAAGCTGGGTATGTTCGTATTTATTTACTAAGGGGAGAGTAGTAATATTTCTGCGTTAATATGTCAATTTACAATTTTTAATTGATAATTTTTTATAATAATATAATCAATTCAATATTGTTTGTCAATATATTTAATAAGAAACGCACCAAAAAATGGCATTGCGAACAAATCTCCCTGGGTACCCAGGGAGTGGCAGGCCAAGGAGGGTACATTCATATCTATTTGCTAAGAGAATAGTATATTTAATATAAAATTATATTATTAATGTTATTTATAAATGACGACTAACATTTGGAAAATAGATTGTGAAGATAGCGATTATGAAAAATTAGTGAATAGTATGCAAAATAATTTTAAAAAGCAATTATATGTTCTTGATATAAATAAAACAAGTTTTGATATTATTGAAAAATATGTATACGATATTGCTAAAAGTCATTTTGACAGACTTGGAATAGATATTTCTACAAAATATGTTGAATTCTGGTACAAATCACATGTGAATATATCAAAAAACTTAACTACTGGTATAAATAATTTTCACGTAGATTGTGACGAGGTTGAAAGAGAAATTAATAATATATATTTTAAACCATTGTTATCGTGTGTTTCATATTTTAATACATGTGATTTTCCAACACTTATAACACAAATTAATAATGACGAATACAAGTTTAAAAAGTTTGAAAATAAAAATAAGATTCAGCTAATTTTTCCAGAAGAAAGAAAACAAATCACATTTGATGGAACAAACTTTCATGGAGTTTTAAACATATCGAATCTTGACGTCAATACTGAGATCAAACGATTAATGTTTGCTATTAATTTATGGGATAGAATACCAACGGACAGTTGTCTTTATAAAAACCAAAATGAAAATGAAAACATTTACCAAAAAGAACCAAAATTATTTGGAGTAATTAATAATGAAAATCAATTCGCAACCATCAACAACAACGACAAGCTTTTTGACTTTAATTTCTATGAAACAATGTTGTACGATAAATATAATTTTGTTTTAAATGCTGATATTATAAAAGCAATTCGTGAATATACTGGTTCTGAAAAAAACTTTATTATTGCTGATATAATTGAGAATAAAGAATCGCAAATTGTTGATTCAAAAACCGCAATATTTGATAAATTAAATAGTCAAATACAAAAAATAAATAATATTACAGAAGAAACCCTTGATATTTTTTATAATCGATTTATACAGCGGTTTATCTATAATAATGTATTTTCAAAGAGTGTTTGTGAATGGTTAATCTATGAAAGTGAAGAGTATGCCAAAAAAAATAATGGTTGGACTACACATCGTCATGCTAAGTATCCAACAACTGATATTCCACTTGAAAATATAACAAATATTTTTAATTTTTGTTTATATTCATTCAATGATTTTTTTAAAAAAATACAAAACTCGTATTGCTTACCAGATTACGTTAATTTTAATATTATAGATTTATTCATTGTAAAATATGACTATGAAATGCAAAATAGTTTGGAGCTCCATCATGATGGAAGTTTTCTGTCTTTGAATATTTTATTAAATGACCCGTCCGAGTTTGAGGGTGGAGGAACTTATTTTAATGATGGAATTACAGTGTTTTCAAAACAAGGTGATTTGTTAGTTCATTCTGGTAAGGTGAAGCATTCTGGACTTCCAATATCAAAAGGAAAGCGTTATATATTAGTAGCTTTTGTAAATATAATAATAAATATGGAAAATGATATTCTCGAACATATGAATAAAACCGCGGTAATAACTGACCGAAAATAACTGACCGAAAATAACTCGATTATATCTGCGCCCAATCCCCTTTCCTCAAATATTCCCCCCAATATATATGCAATTCTCATCCAACGCCGCAAAATCCCAAGATTTAGAAGCAATGACCGTCCAGGACTTCAAACAAATCTTATCGACCAATCCAGGCCATGTTGTGCTCAAACTCGGCGCCGAATGGTGCGGGCCCTGTAAGAAAATCGAGCCTCTCATTGTTCAATGGTTCAACCATTGCCCCGATTCCGTGGCCTGCTACAAAATCGATATCGACGAATCCTTTGAACTCTATGCCACTTTCAAAACCAAGCGCCAAGTCAATGGCATTCCCGCGCTCCTTTGTTTTCGCAAAGGCAATTTGGATGTCATTCCTGACTTTACTGTCACGGGGGCCGATACAACCCAGGTCAACCAGTTTTTCCAGCAGATTATGGGCGAGACTAAGTAGACTGGCTATCTAAATAATTAATGTTTATAAAAAACATTCAATATAAAAACAATGGGGCAATTGTTTTTATATGGAGGACGGCATTGAACGAAGTATGTCGATGTTGATACAAGAGGCAGAACAGAAAAAACAAATGGGACAAAAGCCGCCGTATAAGACACCTCAGTGGCCGCCGCAGGCGGCTTTTGGATGGCCACCTGCGGTGTCTGTGGAACAAGTTCATCCCGTTGGTTTATCTCTACCCACAGATAGGAGCGCAAGTTCCTATCCACTCACAACAGATAGGAGCGCAAGTTCCTATCCACTTAGAACAGATAGTAGTCCACCTAAAAATACAAACTCTGGTTCGTAGCAATGTATTTTAGCACAAGTCCATCGATTTTCGACAGCCGATGCGCAAACTCTACCATTGAATCATCTTTTACCGCATCGCACATCGCCATCAGTTCACGTGACACCGTCGATATTTTCAGCAGCGCCTTGCTAAAGTCTCCAACCGAAACCCCCGCTTCCTCTTCCAAACGTCGGATAATATTCCGGCATTGCCCCTCGTCGTCACATTCACACCACGCCGCCACATAATCCACGATATCATAGCAATGGTGGTCCAGTCCCGAATCCGGCATATGAATATTCGCGTGATTCTCACACAGAATCAGGTCTTCCTTGATACAATTGAACTCGCACAGCATATCGTTGAGTCGGTGATTGTCACTGATATATTTAAAACCCGGGTGTATCCGGATATCCTCGTGAACGCGGACATCTGTGAACAAACTCAGTGTCGCCGCCAATTCGACCGAGTCCATGTCCATCAACAGGGGGCATACATTGGCTAGGAGAACGGGGTGGATTTCGGCAATGCGCGAGGCGATGATTCCTTTGGGCTCCGTGAGTATAAAACATGTTTCGACAGAGTCATTACGGTGGACTTCGTCATCACTTGTATCACTTATGACTTCGTCTTCGCTTGCGCTCATATCACTTGTTTCAACCTTCTCATACACTTTCAAAATCCCTTGTTCCAAAAGCACCGACACAAGGTTTGTCACAACACCACGAACATATTTTGAATTGTTTTCCAGCATCTTCTGTTTTTCCACTAATAATTTGTTGGTTTGAACAAACTGTCGGTAATGTACCAAATCCCGAGTCAATTCTGGGAAATTGGTGACCATTATTTTAATCTCGGCGTCGATTTCCTTGCGCTTCTTGTTGGCCGCATATATGGCTCGTTCTTCCAAGGCCACATACTCGGCCAACGTATTTTTCGGCGTCATCAACCGTATAAACCCCTCTTCCAATTCACACACCGTGTGCTCAATCTCTTCGATTTCTTGGTTCAAGCCGCGTTCTGCGGCGTCAATTTCATCCTGAAGCATCGAGTCCTCCACGAACCCCACAAAATCCTGGATAGTCGCCGCCGCCCGACTACGCGACAACCAATTCAGAATCATCGGGTAATATATCTTGAACTTACTGGTGAGCGTCTGCGGGCGCCCCGACAACACATCCTTGAACGTATCGACCGACGGAAGCTCGAACAAATTGGCGCACAGCACCACATTGCCCACGGTGTCTAGCCCGCGCCGCCCCGCGCGCCCCGCCATCTGCGTGTATTCGTGCGGCAACAAGTAGCGCATGTTTTCACCCCCATCGGGTTTCTTCAAACTGATGAAGACCGCGGTCTTAATGGGGCAATCGAGTCCAATCGCAAAACTCTCGGTGGCGAAAAGGGCGACCACGCGTTTCTCCGCAATCATGAACTCTACGATTTCGCGAAACACGGGAATCATCCCGGAATGATGGATGCCAATACCGCGGCCCAACAGGCGAACCAAGGTCTGATATTCGGGCAGACCGGCATATTCGCGCCAATTGGGCAGACGACGCAGAATCGAGTCGCACTGAGCGGCGATGACCGCAATCGCAATATCGTCGTCCAGTAATGGCACGGTCAGCTCCTCCGCACACATTTCGACATTTTTCCGCGAAAACACAAAGGTGATGGCCGGCAACATCGCCGACGCTTTCAAATGCGCAAACAAATCATTGAGCACGGCCTTGCGTTTCAAAAACACGCGATTCTCGAATTGTAATTTGAGGACATTGGCGGTTTCGCGGTAAGTGTTCACGTTAAACAGGTTTGCTGCATCTTGGATCACACGGCATTTGCCGACCGAATCACGAATGCGGCGTTCCGCCTCTTTGTCGCCGAGTTTCTTGTAGAACCCTTCGCCCGTGGTCAAATACACATAATGGGTGAGCGGCACAATACGCGTATGTGTTTGGCATAGGACCACTTCTTTGGTCCCCGTTCCGCGCACCCAATTTGCAAATCTCTGGGGATTATCGAGCGTGGCGGAGAGCATGACCATTTGGACATGGGATGGCAGCATCATGATACATTTTTCCCATACGTGGCCGCGGTCGGGAGAGTTAATCATATGAACCTCGTCGAAAACCACGGCACCGAGGTCGTTTTCCAGGTCAATGTCGAAAGTGAGCGACTGTGCCGAAGGCGGCGTCGCGCCTGTACCTGCGGTTAAAGGAGCACCAGATAAATCTGATATTAAGGGTGCCAAAGGTGTTTCAATCAAGAATAATTTATTCATCAAGATTTCCGTGGTCATAATGAGAACCTGGGCGCCGGGGTTTGTCTTAATATCCCCCGTCAAGAGTCCGAACGAAATGGTGTCGCCGTATTTTTTGCCAAATTCGTACATCTTTTGGTTCGAAAGTGCCTTGATGGGTGAACAGTAAATCACGCGCTTGCCGAGACCGGTAAAATGCCGAATCGCGAACTCGGCGGGTAAGGTTTTGCCCGAACCGGTGGGGGCACATACGAGGGCATGTGAACCGTCGACGATGGCCTGGATGGCCTGTTTCTGGAAGGGGGACAAAGGGAACGAAAATGATTCGTAATGGGTATCATAGTTGGTTGTTGTCATTGTTTATAATTGGTTATAATTGTATTTATTTGATTATACTATTGTGAAAAAAATCAATTTTTTAACACTCACTCAAAGAGTGAGGGTTAAAAAATACCCCGAACTAGCAAAACTTAACGTTTTGCGTTCGTGCAATTTTTTGTATGTCGCCCTACGGGCGACATTCAAACAACACTTAAAAATAGAAACTTAACGTTTCTATTTTTAACAATTTTTTAACCCCGAACTAGCAAAACTTAACGTTTTGTGTTCGTGCAATTTTTTGTATGTCGCCCATAGGGCGACATTCAAACAACACTTAAAAATAGAAACTTAACGTTTCTATTTTTAACAATTTTTTATGAGAAACTCGTATAGTTTCTCTTGAACAATACTTTAAAACCAAAACTAGTGTTTCGCGTTAAAATAATTTTTCACAATAAGAAAATAAAAAGACATGCCTAAATAGTCTATATGGAGAACATTGTGTATATTGTAATCGATACCGACGATAATAAGCGCCGCGTAACACAACGCGACTTCGAGCGATTCGTCGACGACCTGCTCCAAGACGAGGTTGCCCTAATCCAGAAAAAATACAAGTATGGCGGCAAGACCTACCTATGCACCCTTTTCACAAATCAGGAAGAGTTCGGCGCGGAAGAATACATCACGCACTATCGGGCACTGGGCAAACAATATGGCCACACGTTCTTGACCGAGTTTGATATGATGGTAATCCGGCAGTTCAGCGTCTAGACTTGCGATTGCGACGACTCTTGTTCTTGCGACGACCTTTCAATGTCTTCCTTCTACTACCGCCCCGGAGACTTAGTGTTGTCATGCCATTGACAGCAAGATGTAATTTATTAAAATCCGCCAGATTTGTTTCATGATTCGATATTTGTAACCCACAACTATCTTTTTGTCCCTTAGTTAATGTCGAAAAGGGAGAACACATTTTTTGTAATTTTGTTATTTCAGATCGTATATTGGTTGTTAGTTCAGTTAATTTGGTATTTGACTTAGATTTGTCTTCGGCAGTTGAACTAACTATTTTGTATTGTGTATTTTTTGATATAGACACAGTACCACTCTTATATTGTTCAAAAGTTGGAATACTATCGCTAGGATTTGCCATAGAAAATATACTATAATTACATATTATAAAAATCATTTATGGCAGAAATTGGGATTAAACGTAAGTACTGTTAGGTCTGTCGTATCCGTAAAATCGCTTTAGCGATTTATTCCCGTAGGAAATAATCGGTATTTAAAAGTACAAAGTTTTAAACTCCTCCACCGTCATGATGGGTATGCCTCTCGCCTCGGCATATTTGGTCTTTGACGACACATCCCCCTTATCTTTCACAATTAGAACAAACGTCGTTGTTTTCATTGTGTCATCCAGCGTCGCACCCACGCGTTTCAAGAAATCAATAATGGTCGCATCACGCACCTTGGTCATTACAACCGATTTGTTGAACAGCGGATTCTTTGTATCGGAAACAGGTTCCTCCTGTTTCATGGCAGTTGTAAGTTTATATGCCAATCCACATTCCTCTAAGAACTGTCGAAACGGCACAATCGCATCATAAAACTGCTCGCCATTCTTCTTGACCCCCACTTTGGCAAGGGCTTCCAGCTTCCACGTCTTGTTCTCGGTCGACGTCAAGAAGTCAGGGTGGTCTTTCAACAATGCGTCCACCGATTTTCGTCCAATTCCGCGCCCAAACATATTGGACGCGGTCATAAGTTCCGCCAACGACGCATCCGCGATTCTGTTCCGAATACCTTCGTAAAGCGCCGGTCCCGTCTTCCCCTTTCCAAATACTTGCTCTAAATCCGCCAACTGGAGTCCAAGAATCTTGGCCACGGTATCATGCCCCGCATCCACCATCTTCTTCAAATTGGACTCGCCTAAACCTTTGATATCCAGTTCTAGGAAGAATCCAATCACGTTCTTGCGTTTTACCGCGGGGTCTTCCGCAGCATTTTCCACCATGATATCGACACGCGTCGTCGTCCAGACATAGGGCACATCCGGCATTTTCGCCTTTGCCGCCGGCGCAATGACCTCTCGAACATACGGAATCACATCGCCCGACCTGATTATGCGCACTACCGCCCCTACGCCGATGCCGTTCTCCTCGATGAACTTGCCATTGAATCCCGTGGTATACTCGATATTTACACCCGCTATATTCACCGGTTCGATGCGAATGCGCGGTTTAAAATATCCGTCCTGACTCACTTCCCACAGCACATCCACCACTTTGGCCTCCGCCATTTGGTCGCTGATTGCCATCTTGAATGCGAATGCGTGTTCGGGGTTGCCTTTGCCTCGAGAATACACGGCGTCATTGGCCACAATGATTCCGTCGGTTTCGTATTCATATTTGGATCGCGTGTCTTGTAAAATGGTCGAGAGTGTGTCGTTTGACAACGTTGCCGTCGATTGATGCCAAACCGTGTTAAATCCGTGAGCCAACAGCGTCTCCATCTGTTTCAAAGGTTTTAACACTGGTTTGATGACCTCATATACGACGAAATCCAGGTTGCGCGTCTTGTCGTCGATGGTCTTCGCATTGACAATTCCCGCCACCAGATTGCGCGCCGTGGCAAATGTCCCCTTGTATTTGGTCTCAAACACAGATTTGCGCAAAATGAACTCGCCTCTAACAACAAGGTCGGGAATACAAGGAAGAGAGAGGACCCGCGTCAAATGGCTCACGTCTTGGCCGACCTTGCCGTCGCCGCGCGTATAAAGTTTTGGCGTGTCCCCTTCACACGTGTAGAGCCCACTGACTCCGTCCAGCTTCGCGGATAAGATATAGGGGCCCTTGTATTTGGCGGTCCAGGCGGCCAAGGCGCCGGATTCGGGTTTGATTTTGTCCATCGAGGGCATTTCGTAGGGGAGGACAACCTTGTTTTTGACGACGGGGGCGCCGACCTGTTTTATGGCGGCATTTGCGGGGAACTTTCGCTCGATGTATTCTTTGATGATGTCGTATTGGGCATCGGATATTAATGGCAAAACGCTATTATAATACATATCATTTGCCTTTACAATCATGGAAGAGAGCTGAGATTCGGACAATCCATCGAGGACGGAAATACCAGACTCGGCGAATAACTTTAGCAAATCTTCAGGTAAGGCTTTAGCCGACGGTAAGGCTTTAGCCGAAGGAGAAGGCGGAGCTGAACTCAAAACATTCTTCTTGGAAGCACGGGGTTTCATTGTATGTCTTATCTTTTTGGTTTTAGGTGATTTTGGTTTGTCTTGTTTTTGTTGTGGTAAAACCTCTACTTTGGGTATTGTCACCGGTTCAAATGACTTGTCTGATACGGTCGCCGCCTTCGGTGGCTTAGGCGCCTTTATAACAACACTCCGCCCATCAACCCTCTCTTCCGGTCTCTTGTATTCCATTCCTAAAAACGCGAATATATCTTGTTCATTCGAAAAGGTTTGTGATATCGGTGCGCCCGTTCCTTTCACAGTAAGTCCATGCTCATTCATTGAATAACCAAGGCTGAGCGCCCGATTCCGCATCACCACATTGAACCCTTTGCTCCCAGTGAAATACAAGATGGAAAATGGATACTCAGTCCGAGTAGTGAATAAAAAATCCACGCGCCGGTAAATGAATCCTCCGCGGCGGCCTCTATGGCTCGGCAAACTTGCAATCACCAAGCATTTCGATTTTCCTCGCGACAATACCACTTCGATTACACCCATTTTGATTAAGGTATCCAAGAATTGGTCAAATGTAGAGGCATCGGGCGCAGTAATGATGACGTCGATGTCCCCCGAAGACGCCGCCATGCGGCGATAACTCCCCACAATTTCGTATTGGACGCCTGGAATACCACCAGCCACCTTATGAAAAACTCCATTGTATTCGTCGATTTCTTGGCGCGGGATTCGTTCCAGGATGTCTTCATAGTATTGAAGACCCACTTTCTGGGTTGCATTTAGCAATTGAGGGTTCTTGCGCAGCTGGGCAATTGTCGTGATTCCCTGGGCCACCAGCTCGGCTGCTTTCTTGGGTCCGACTCCGTATATTTCACTAAATATCGAAACTGGATTTGCCTGGTATTGTTCGAGTTTAGCGATTTTGCCGGTCTTTACAAACTCGGTGAGCTTTTCCATGATGGTAGAACCGATTCCGGGACGGCCTCTCAATTGTTCCACGTCGGTAATGTCTTCTTGAATATCCATGATAGTTTCTTGGGCGGTGGTGTATGCGCGATTCTTAAATACGTTATCCGTTTTCATTTCGGCCAATTTTCCCAATATGGTGACCAGCAATTCGTTTAGGCGTTTCTTGGGGTCCATATACATTTTGGGCATAAGTAAAACGGACGGAAAAAACAAGGGACCTTTAGGAAACCCTTATTTTCCACTATTTACTTGGAGTTGTATCATTTACTTAGAAGATGACATAGACCTGGTTCTGTATGCAAACATCCCATTGCCGATGCTGCGCTTGTTTTGGCGCCAGGCGCGACTTGCCTCGTCAAAGTCAAACTTGATATCCTCATCGACGTCGATTGGGATGGAACGAGGTCTAACACGCTTGTCTAAAACGTTGTGTGCCATATCGTATTTGGGATTATAATCCTCATCGTCACTCTCATTGTCCAAGTCAAAGTAGTGATTTGTCAAGTAGGTCTTTGGCTGAGAGACAAGACGTTTGCTTCTTCTTATAAAGACGCCATCATCTTCTTGTTCCTCGAAGGTCATTTTAACAGAGGGTTCGACAACGGAAGGGTTTAGTCGTGAAGGCTCACTTAAAGTGGGGTTTAGTCGATTGCTTCTTCTAGGCTCTAAGTGCTTTCCAACGCCAACTTGAATAGAAGATACCAAGTGTACTGGGACTGAAAGATGACTATCTACCTTCTGATGACTATCCACCTTCTGATGACTATCCACCTTCTGATGACTATCCACCTTCTGATGACTATCCACCTTCTGATGACTATCCACCTTTGGATTCAGTCGTGGGCTTCTTCTTAGAAGAAGTTCTGAGAAGCGAGGACTTCGGCGGACTCCTACAGGAGAAGCCTCAGAAGAAGGGGCGTTGTAAGCTTCAGAAGAAGCGGTAGCGTTGTAAGCGTTGTTGTTGGTTTGGCTGCGGGTCATCATTTTGTTGGAGAATATTATGCTGATGGATTGACAGCAAATAAAAAGTTCAATTTTTCAGCTTTATACCGCCGACTCGTTGGCGGTACAAAGGTAGGTAGATTTCACCGGTATAAAATGCGCAAAGGTGTATACCGGTATAGTAGTCATGGACTGGTTGTTGTATTCCGTCGCATTCCTTTTTTTGGCGGGTTTCGTCGCCATTATTTATATTCGAATCAAGTATCCATTTTGGTCGTTCATGGACGCCAACCACAGTTACGACTGGTTTTTACGGCAGCCAAACAAACCAATTTCAGTCAAGCCATGTAGGAACAAATATGTCGATAGGACTCAGGTCAAAACGGGTGACCAGACAGATCCGGCAGCAGTCGCTTCGACAGTCGCTTCGCTTTTACAACGCCATCTCATCCCCTCCGACAAGATTTTATACGAATGTGAAGCAAAACACATAGAGGCTCGCACAAACACGCAAATATCTCTTCATACTCATCCTCTCATGGATAAACCCAGTGGAACTATCATTTCGTATCCGGTTCGAATAAGTAGTAAAGGCGAGCCTCTCTTGGTTGCCAATTATATTTCGCATATTGCTGCCGAGGATGACGCAGTCACTCGAAAACTAATTGCTACTCATATCTACAATGTTCACGACAAAACCCCCGACAAACCTGCATTCTTGTTGAAGAAAGACGTTGGACGATGTGCCGGGTTGCGACCTCTCATTCCATTTACCACAACTTTGTTTTATATTGCCGAGAGGCCAAAGCCGATGAACACACGTAATGCGGCGACCTTGGTCCAAGTGTACAAGGATAACTGGCATCTGATTCAGGACGCAATCGACCGACTCGACGGACTTGTGGTAACCATCGATATTGGGTCTATCCAAACCCGGGTGAAAGCAGGAATCCTCTTTGTTTATGCACTGATGTATAGAGGCACAACCATTGCGGTATATTTCATCGAAGATGCGTTGATGTTGTATGAACAGGTGGCGGACCATGGGGGGAAAACGCTGCGGCTCTTGGCTATAGCGCTAGCTACACCATCAATAGCATCTGTACAAGCAGCTACACCATCAATAGCTAATGTACCCAATACACCACCTATGGATTCCATAATATACGACGGCTTTTGTCAATGTCTGGCCAAGATAATCAAACAAAACGCGGACTACAAGATGTTGTTGGTCGATGGAATCGGTGCGAACCAGATGATTTGTAAATCTTTAATAGAGGACAAGCAAATGATGCGACTCACGACTACCACAGGCGCGTATTATTTTGTGAATTGGGCGTATCGAAATGTGTGGGAAAGTGAGAAAGTGTTTATCTTGGTCTGAAACCCTCTCTACATGATTGGACAGAGAGGTTCTTCGACTAGTTTAATCGGCGGCACCATTCCGTATGCCATAAGCACTTCTTTGATTACTACTTCGGTTGGATTAACACAAACCGCCATTTATTACTCCGGGCCATTTACATCAACAACGGCATCAACGACCTTTTTACACCTTTTCTCATTCAATATGCCCTCCCTTCGGGTGTGGGCATAAATGAGTAAATGGGGTAAGCGCCAAAGGCGCAACAGTCGGATGCCTTCGGCATCCTTTCCCCTTTGCGCACTTTGAGTGCGAAAAGGTGTAATTCTCCCAAATGTCACATTGGAGTCGCAGGATGCTGTTGTATCACTGACGGTCGGTCGGTCGACCACACTTTTAGCAACAAATCTGTTGTCTACCAATATTGTGAATAATGCTTCTCCTCTAATACTACCTTCGGGAACATACAATTACTATATGGCGTCAATACGTGTGGGGAATGGTATAAATACCAATTTAAGCGGCAGTGCGTTAGACCAGCCGGGAATTGGGTCATTTTACTATACTATTTGGATGCAGTCGGATAAAGTCGGAACATTTCCGGAAATGGCGGCATCGCTTATTGTTTTGAAAGTTGTTTAGATTCGATAATCATTTTTATAAATACTGATACTATAATATATGCCGTGGAACGCAATAAATACCATTAAAAATAAAAACCCCGCTGCCGGGGGGGGGGGTTAATTGGGTTGCTGTTGGTACTGGTTCAATAATTTCAAACAGTATTAATGGTACTAGTTGGAGTGGCGTTCCAGTCGCTACCCGTGGTAATCTTACTCGTGGTCGAGGTGTAGCATATGGAAAAGATGGCAACGGTTCAGGACTGTGGGTAGCCGTTGGAGATGGTACACCACCAATTGTAAAAAGTTCAGATGGAAATAATTGGTCACCAGTTGATGCGTCTGGTGGTCTTACTATGGCATATGGCGTTGCCTATGGTAAAGATAATTTAGGTTCTGGATTATGGGTTGCAGTTGGAGATGGCACAAAAATTGCGACAAGTCCTGATGGAAATATTTGGACAGATGTTCCAGCAGCCTCACTTGGTGGGATTGGTACTGGGCGCGGCATTGCCTATGGCAATGGACGTTGGGTTGCAGTGAGTCCAGGTCCAAAAATAGTAACAAGCATAACTGGCAAAAATTGGGCGGCTACTGCGCCATACGGTACTCTTGGCTCTAATGCATATAGTGTAGCATATGGAAATGGTGAGTGGGTTGTTGTTGGCAATGGTGGAGGAATACCAATTGTCAAAAGTCCAAGCGGAACTGCTTGGAGTGATGCTACTACTATTAGTTATGCTGTTAATACTTTGTATGGTGTAGCATATGGAAATGGAAGATGGGTTGCTCTCGGTGATACTGGTGGTAATAATAAGATTTATTCGAGTATAACTAATGGAGATACTTGGGCCCAGTCTGCCAATCCGGGTAGTTTTACAGGTTACAACGGACTCGGCGTGGCCTATGGCAATGGTTTATGGGTTGCGGTTGGTGACATTATGTCTCTGTGTATGGTAACAAGCAATAATGGAACCAATTGGAATGCGGTTCCAGTAATCTCACTTGGTGGTCTTACTAGTGGATATGGTGTAGCCTTTAAAAACGAGATATTATAAATTGTTGATGTATTCTATACGTAGTTTTAAGAAATAATATTCCATAGAAATAATATTTGATATTAAAATCAAATAATATTCAACCACAAAATCAAATCAAATAAGTAACGTCAATCTGGTTTTAGTTCTGTAACAACATCAACTACTGGTAATCCCGGCGTAATCATTATTGCGGTTCCGACATAATAATATTCGACTGCAAATTAAATATTATTTAGTAGTATACCAGCATGTTTTTTAATACAATAAATACCATTAAAACCAAGAATCTGCCGGGGGGGGGGGCTAACTGGGTTATTATTGGCAACAGTGCCAATATTGTGAAAAGCATAGACGGCGATAATTGGAGTGCCGCGACTTCGAACGGTGGTCTTACTAATCCTAGTGGTGGAGGCGGTGTGGCCTATGGCAAAGATGGAGCCGGTGCTGGACTCTGGGTTGCTGTCAGCACAGGCGGCTCAATAATTGCGAACAGTAAGGATGGAGATATTTGGACAAAGGCGGATTCATCTGGTGGTCTTACTACTGCGAATTCAGTGGGCTATGGACAAAATGGTGCGGGTGCTGGACTCTGGGTTGCTGTTGGAGCAGGCGGAATCATAGCAAAAAGTTCGGATGGAAATATTTGGACTCCCGCTGGGTCAAAAGGTGGTATCAGTACTGCATATAGAGTCGCCTATGGCAAAGATGGAACCGGAGCAGGACTCTGGATTGCGGTTGGCGACGGCACACCCATTGTGAAAAGTACGGATGGAAATACTTGGACTGCTGTTGGCAATAATGGTGGTTTTGGTTCTGGTCGTGATGTAACCTATGGCAAAGATAATTTGGGTGTCGGACTCTGGGTTGCTGTCGGTGGAGGCACATCATTAATTGCGAAAAGTTATGATGGAAATATTTGGACTCCCGCTGGCAATAATGGTTCTATTACTTTTGGAACTGCTGTGGGATATGGCAAAGATGGTTTGGGTGCTGGACTCTGGTGGGCTGGTGGCCAAACCGCAATACGTAGCACAAGTACGGATGGAAATATTTGGACCTATGTTACAAATCCAACCGGAATTGGTGCTTATCCTAGCGGGATAACCTATGGAACGGCTGCTGGACTCTGGGTTGCTGTCGGCACTGGTGCAATCATAGCAAAAAGTACAAATGGAACTACTTGGACTCCCGCTACCACAAAAGGTGGCATCACATCGGGTCTATATGTGGCATATAAGAGCATAGTTTAACCGGTGGAACCCGATTTTGGTGATGTAACAATATCAACTAATGGTAATCCCTTGAATATTATTTATGAAATAATATTCGACATGTACATTTAGTGATATCATGAACGTAAGGAAAATTGACGTGTAAATAATTTTGTCGTTCTCATCATTGGGACATCAATCTAATGTATAATTCTATTTTTACCAATATAATTATATTATAAACCTCATTTAAATATCCAACGAGACAATGTTCTTGTCCGACCCCTTGCGTCTTCGACCCGATGGAATGGTCGCGCCATTCAGGTCTTTCAACGACGACACACTCACCACCGAATCATCATCACGGTTCTCATGAATATCGACTGTCTTGGTCTTGAGTCCGCTCAAAATGGAATCCAAGTTGGTATTCTTAGGACCGGACATTTCTGGCCTTTGAGACATCTCTTGTCTCATTGGCATCTCCGACCTCTGCGGTGCCTGGGGCGGTCTTCTACTCGCCGAATCAAAGCTATTGTTATTCAACTCCACCCCCGCCTCTTTGAACATCGACCCGCGAACGGCATTGATGCCACTATTGGACGGCTGTTCGGTGAATACCATTCCCGGACGTTTGGCTTGTATTCGCGGGTCCACTGCCGCCGGGGGTGCGCCTTGACGCCCCGTCGGTTCCGGGTTCACCAAATTATTGGCAAAGGCAAATCCCGGACTCTGCTGCGACATCGAATTGACCGTGGCATTCGTGAACGCCTTCATGAGTTCCGGGCTCTGTCTTATGACATCATTGAACCCAGGGGTCGCCGAGGACAACGCGCGATTGGTGAAATTGACCACCGCCGCGCTGAACCCCAGTCTCAGGAGCAGCGCAATTTCCGGCGCCAACTTCCCGCCCTTGTATTTCTCGTACAATTCCCCGAAAATCTCGTCATAACTGTCGATGTCGTCGCTCACTTGTTCCCCCCATCCATCGAGGTTGACATCGAAGGGATTGAAGGCCGAATTGGCGTATTCGACGGTATTGACCGCCGTCATGAACCACCAACTGTACAGCTTCATAGACTCCTTCTTCTTCTTGTCTTCGAGGGCGGTCTCGTATTCGTCCTCGACCTCTTCATAAGAGGAGTCATTGTTGAAATGGACGTGATTGCCGATGAGCCCCTTCTCCCTCCATTCGTCGAGGCGCTTCATCATCAAGCGCTTCTTGCGCAGCTTCTCGCGGTCGGTCATGCGGGACTGGACGGGGCGGTCGGGGATGTCGTTGAACTTCATGAATCCGTCCCAGGTCTTGTTGGTTCCTGCGCCGGTTTCCTTGGTTGCTTGGCCAAGACCGGAATCGGCTGCGGAAGCCGCCTTGGGCGCCTCATCTTTTCCTCCAAAACCAAAGAAGTTGGAGATTCCACTGAGCACCTTGGTTTCTCCTCCAGAGCCAGAGTTCGAAGGTCCAGAGCCAGAGTTCGAAGGTCCAGAGCCAGAGTTGTTTGCCAGTTCATTCAGTTCAGTATCAAGACTGCCAATATCGCCTAAATCAATATTGGTCGCGTTGCTAGCCGATCGCTTGCTATTATTCATCAAAAACTCGGCTCCTCCGCCAAAATTGACGGTTTTACTCGGCGACGAATCGAAATCGTCGATTTTAAGGCTAATCGGTTCCAAGTTGTCGAAATTGATATCAAAAGTGTCCATTGCGCGTCCTAATATTATTATTTAACAATGTTTATTTCTAAGTTCTCCGAGCTTATTATTATATTTTCACGCTTCAAATAGTAAATCCCCTGTAAAAAACAATCGGCCAAATCGTCCTTTTTGGGGGCCGTCTCGATAATATGCCTAAATGTCGCCAGTCCCCCGTTGGCCGACATGAATTGATGGCAAAAGGCGATGCCGTCGCGTTTATGGTCCTTGTAAGTATTCGTATCATGCACCTTAACCGTCGGCTGCGCCTTATCGGTCGGCTGTGCCTTATCGGTCGGCTGTGCCTTATCGGTCGGCTGTGCCTTATCGGTCGGCTGTGCCTTATCGGTCGGCTGTGCCTTATCACTAAACCCCTTGAGTTTCCCCGACGATGAAATGAAGTCTATCGCCAGTCGGTCATTGGCATCGCGCATGATGAAATACTGCGCCACCATCCCTTGAATCGTGTTCATTCGCCCGGCAATCGGCGATATCTGGTTCTCCAAAATGACGTGGGTAGGCTCGCAATTGGCAAACACGGTGTCAAATTGGGCCTTGATGCGTTTCCCGATTTCGACTAAATGGATTTGGTTGGCATTCTTGGACTTGGCGACGATGATGGGTTCCAGAGTTCGCGTCGCAAAATGCGCGACCACTTTTGCTAAAACATCCGGTTTCTTATCGGTCGACACAATCCCGATACCGTATTTTGTACATAGTGCCGTCAGTTCATCGAGTTTCAACTTCTTATGCGCCGCGGCGGATAACTCCTTCGTCGGAAGCAGTTTGCCGGAGGATTTAGCGTGGGTCAGACAGAATCGCTGGTCCTCTCCATACTTGTAGGTGGCGGTCTTTAAACATAGGGCACCACCCTTCGCCTTGGCACAATTACATTGCGGTTTTACCACGGCATCTTGTAGGGCCAGATTGACGATTCCCCACCCGGCGACGGAAATGCTAGATTGATCGATGGAGAAAATACAGTAGGCGAGATTCTTGATACCGATATCGAAACTGACGACGGTTTTGTTTGTGGACATGACGTAGATTGATAATAGAGGGATGTGCCTTTGAATCTTTTGGACCCAAATGTTTTTGTCTATACTTTGTCTTCCGGATAAATCGACGAAAAGTCCGCGGATTCGGGGTCTAATAAGAGAGGGTCGACTTCCTCTCTTGTACAAACTCGGCGGCAAAAAATTACTGTGGCAATTAAATAGACAAAAAGTCCACAAACAATGATTGATATGATAACAACGGTCATTTGACTGATATTAATTATATAGTATATTGGGTTTCTATACCAATTTTACAACATTATAAATGTGTAATATATATTCAAGAGAATGGTGTTTGGATCAGCTACGCTCAATCCAGCCGTTGCCATGTTAATGTCCGAGTCTTTATTAAGTCTCTATCCCATATTTGTGAAAAAAATCGACTTATCCCTAATTCACCAGGTATGGGCGCGGCTCCTTGCCTATATTGCGATGGCCTCGATATTCGTGGATTGGTCCTTTATCGGGAGCGCCCTTTTCAGCCCCGATGCGATGTTGCTCGCCGCCATCAACCTCTCACACATCTTCTTTTCATACGAAGGATTCCGCAATTTGGATTCGGGTGTTTCGTTCGCGATATTCAATACTTACCCGTTGATGATATTGCTGATTGCCGGGGTTGTGTGGAACAATGTGTATTTGTTAGTGTTGTTAGGTCTTGCGCTCTTTGTCATTGGTGAAGCGAATGCGACACAAAGTGCGAATGCGACCGATAAAGCGCGAAGCGGAGTGACACAAAGCGCGACCCCAAGCGATAAAACTGATAAAGCGAATGAGACCACGACACAAATCGAAGATGGCTCTGAGAAACCCAACTTTATCTACGGGGTCGCAATGATTTTGCTCGCGGCCTTAACCGAGGCCCTCATCTATTTCATGATCCGTCGAATCAAAACCGGCAACCATTGGAATCACGTGTTCCTCTCTTATTTGTTTGGATTCATTGCGATTACTGGATATTTATTCAGAACATTCGACTTTGCCTCCATATTAAAACCCCGAATGGGTTTAGCAATTGGTCTGAACGGGTTCCTCGGGTCCGTCGCCTATTTCTTACGTTTCTTCGCGGCCTCTAACTTGTCGGCATCGATTTTTGCCCCGTTGGCCTATTTTGGAATGGTGATGTCCTATGTATATGGAATGGTGTTCAACCAGGAAATGCTGTCGTGGGAGAAAGTGGGGGGCACACTGTGTATCTTGGTGGCGAATTATATGAGACCAAAGACGTAGTCTTTAAAAACAAAACAACAAAACATAAAGCTACCTCTCTAATAATCCAACATGTGCGACGCCATCATCGAAATCAGCAAAGGCTCCAATATGAAATACGAGCATGACAAGGACACCGGATGTCTCCGCCTAGACCGCATCATTCACAATTCGAATGTTTTCCCCTACAATTACGGTTACATTCCCGGCACATTGGGCGGCGATGGCGACCCCACCGACATCATCATTTTGTGCGACTATGCGATTCATCCTGGCACCCTTGTCCGGTGTAAAATCATTGGCGGAATCATGACAACGGACGAAAGCGGATGCGACCACAAGATTCTGGCGGTTCTTGATGACAAATGCGACCCCAAATCGGCGCATATCAATGATGTCGGCGACCTGAATCCCTATACGCTCGAGTGTATTCGGTATTTTCTTACCCACTACAAGGATGGAGAAAAAAACAAGTTTGTCCAGATGGGCGCGACGTATGGACGGGAAGAGGCGGAGCAAATTGTGGTGGAGTCGCACATATAATTCCACGATAGTATCGTTACAGAATGCACGTATTAAAATATTATGTTTTTCATAATATTTCAAATGGACTTACCGAAGTCTTACAAGTGTCGCTCAATTTCCGCGAGTTCCGCCAAATTATTTACTCCTCGAACCGTATGCCTCTCGTTATCGTTGATATGACAGACTTCCACACAGATTCCTGCGTTGTGAGCAAGCCCCACAATATCGGTCAAATAATATTCACCCTGGGCATTGATATTTTGGATGAGAGGCACAAACCGATGTGCTACTTTACCCGAGAACGCGTAAATACCGCAGTTCACGGTTGTACACGCGCGTTCTTCTTCTGTACAATCCTTGTGCTCGACGATTTTCACAAACTGCGAACTAACATGTATGTTCCCATCACTCGTAATAATACGCCCATATCCAGTTGGGTCATCCGCCGTCATCGTCAATACGCGCAACTCAGGCGCACCTTGGCTCATTTTCCGAATTGTTTCGGTCTGAATGAGAGGCACATCGCCCGACAGCACAATCACTTGTCGTTCCGGGTCAATATAGGGCAAGCAGCAGGCTACCGCGTGGCCTGTGCCCAGAGGCGGGTCCTGAACCACATATTCAATATCAACGTCCGTGTATTGTCGAATTGTCGCCTGAATGATATCTTTGTACTTGCCGACAACAATTAAAATGCGAGCATCTTGTGGAAGTGAGCGCAAGATACGCACAATCATGGGAACGTCGCCAACCCAATGAAGAACCTTGGGAAAATCGGAGCCCATGCGTTTGCCAAGACCACCAGCCAAAATGATGACAGTAGTGGGATTCATTGTGTATCACTAAAGAGTTTTCTTTATATGTTTTGATTATTCATTGGTCATAATGATGCCACGCCACATAATCATGCTCAATCCATTTGTCCGGTGTCCACTCAGCCACATTATTCCAAACCAATTCCCGGATTTCAATGTCATCCAACCTTGTCTTCATAATATAATGGAAATACAACTCGTACTCGGACGCGCCTGACCCGATTCCATGCCGCAATCCAACATCGACACATTCCAGGAATACTTCCCAGAATCGTTTGCCTTTGTTTATAGCCTCTACTAGGCCAATGATTTCCTTAACCACACCGGTTTCAAACAACATATGATGACAAATGCCGGAGAGTTCGTAGGTACGTGTGAAAATGGGCGACATGCGCGCCATATGTTTGAAATACGGCACATGGTATTCACGAGCAAAATTATAGAGGCATTTGCCGTCGCTCGTCTCGAATCGCGTTGGGTTCACAAAAAACGTGTCGGCATCGACCACGAGATACCGGTCAAGAAGACCATCGAGATATGCCCATGCGTACATTTTGAGAAGTTGCTGGAAATACCAGCCGTTGCGGCTATTGGCGCCGTGATACACGGAGACGGTGTTTTTGGAGAAGGGAAACACGGATTCGGGCACAACGATAATAGAGTCATCACCATTAACAGAGTTGCCGCCATTAACAGCATCCGGGTCAAATGCCACAATATAGATTCGCCGATACCCAATCACATATTTCCTCGTATGTTCCAACTGCTTTCCAAAATGCTTTACATCATTGGGTCCAAGCGGAATGACTACGTCAAACATTGTATGAAATAGAGGGTGTATAAAATAGAGGCGCCCCTCTATTTCATATTCGCAATAAACTATTTACCGACGTATATAAAGATATAATCAATTTTAATACAACAATGAAACTAGATTGTATCGTCTCGGCATGTAATATGAATCCACTTTATTGCGATTTCATCCCAATTTTTATCAAGGCATGGACAATATTATACCCCACCGTTGACATTAAAATTATTTTGATCCATGATGTGCTGCCACCCGAGTTTAAAGAATATTCCAACAATATTATATTGTTTGCTCCTCTGCCCGGAATATCTACATCATTCACGTCGCAATATATTCGCCTCCTTTATCCAGCCATTTTAAACTACGAAAATGGTATCATGATAACGGACATTGACATGATTCCAATGAACTCGGATTATTACACAAAAAACATAGAGACATTTGATAACTCATGGTTCATTTATTTACGCAATGCGTGTTTTGAATACACTGAAATAGCAATGTGTTATAACGTTGCACTTAATAAAACATGGGCCGAGATATTTGACATCACATCTATCGGCGACATTCAAAAAAGGCTACACGAAGTAAATGACCGAATTACGTATTTGGAAGGACATGGTAATACGGGGTGGAGCACCGACCAGCGCGACTTCTACCAATATGTCTTGAAATGGGCGGCCAGGACTAGCAAGTTTATTTACTTAGATGACAACAAAACTGGGTTTCATCGTCTTGATCGAATCCATCGACATACGGAGGAATTGTGCGAAGAACTCCAATCATTTATACGGGAAGGAGGATTCAGCGATTACCATATGTTGCGACCTTATTCGCAATATAAAGAGGTCAATGACAAGATTGTAGGATTGTTAAAATGAGTTTTAGGATTGGATATTTACATAAAGAACATTGTCCTCAATTGCGTTTTCATCGATACAATATATTTGATGTTTGAATTTACCACTATAAATATAAAATATTTATACAGAATATCCTGTTGTATAATTCGTTAAAAAAATGTTTGTAAAAACAATAAATAATTGGAACTCTGCCATAATTTATTTTAGTAATATTTGTATCATGTTTCGATTGACTTATAATAATAATATATTATGGTATATGACGCGCTGGCGGTCTGGTTTTGCCGTACATCGACGTGCGTATCAAAATTGTGTTACTATTGTTAAGGAATTGGAGACAGAGCCAGTTCCGGAACCTCAACTTACCACCGCGGATTTACTCATCCATTTCGAGGCATCAAATTATATTTATCCCGATTCGGGGCCAATTTGGACCAATATTGGCACGGGCGGTTCCACCTATAATGCCACCATAGTTGAATACATCGACGAAGAGACCAGCACAACTTTCCCCGTTTTTGATTCCACAGATGGCATCTTGTCATTCTTATTTTCAAAGCAGTTTTTGTATGATGGGAGCGCGTACATCTACTCGAATTACATGCGGTTTTTGAGACCTGACGCAATCAGCGACGATTTCACGTATTGTGCGTGGATAAAAACGACCGAAGTCGGTTATGGATACGACCATTATCAATTGATGTATATTGTTTCAACTGAAACTGGGGAGCTCAACAACGATTTTGGATTTGGTATTGACGCGGAAGGTTATCTAGCGTATGGAGATGGAAATTATGCCAACGCCGATGTCACGATTCGCACGACCCAACCTGTGAATACGGGACAATGGATATTTGTTGCGGTGACGCGGCAAAAAGATACCGGCGAAGTCATTTTGTATGTGAATGGAATAGAGGATACTCGAGGAACGTGTAATGTGGGGAATACACTAAGCACGGCGGAATATGTATTGATCGGGGCGGAAACGGATTTCCCGGGATATACATTTGGGGGGAATATTGGAGCACTTTTAGGAAACACAAGTGTTCTGACGGCGCAACAAATCTTGGATAACTACAATGTCCAAAAAGCCAATTATGGAGTGGTGTAATTATTTGTTTTTTATTTTCAAAAAAAACAAATGTGTTGGGAATCAAAGATACGCTAAGCTCCCGTCCTTCGGGCAATGCTTATAGGTCGTTCGCCGAGATTCCATCATCAAACACTTCCGCATCTCGTTTTGCCGAGTATTCGTCTCGCTCATACTTGATGCGCACCCCGGTCCACGCCCCTTTCTTATCATATTTGCCAAACTGCTGGTCCATCTTCACGTGGACTTCCTTCGGGCTCGGCGCCCCCTTGCCATAGGTGCTCATATACCAAACCGAGAATTCATTGTTCAACACCGTCTTCTTGATTTCGGCGCCTTCTTCGCGAACCACCTTCTCGCGAATAAACTCCGCAATGAAGTCCTGGCTCTCCTGGTAAGCACGACTGGCCGACATGACAATATCGCATTCCTTCACCATTCCATTTGTCTTATATGCGCGCTCAACCAACATCGACATGAAAGTGAACTTCCAATACGAGAATTTGTCGACGATGCTGCCATCGACCAAGAACTGAAACGGCTTGTCTGGGTCACCTTGGACCGGGGTCTCGGTGAACAGCGACTCAAATGGCACCACGCGAATACGACGCCAAGTACCATAATCCTGACTCTTCACTTCCATCATCACGTTACTACACAACACCAGTTTGAATTGGGGGTAATAAATCAGCGTCTTTGCCATATACGGCGCTCGGCACTGAATTGGGTCAAGACCACTGGTCATCTGTTTGAGCGGACCTTCCAGAATCGCATCTTTCTTAGACGGCTCCATGATGACCGCATACCGCACACCTTTGAGTTCCGCCAACTCCGCCGCGGTCCCACCCACTTTTGCGCGGTCCTGTGTAATCACCGACAGTGGCACCACGCCCTTGTATTCGCCCATGATTTCATCAATCAGCGTCGTCAGCACTGACTTGCCGTTACGACCTTCGCCGATATACATGTGGAAAGTCTGCTTGTCTGGCGTGCCGAGCAACACCGACGCCAAATGGTCCCACATATACTCGCGCAAATCGGGGCGCGGAAACAACTTCGCCATGAAGTCATCGATTTCGGCAATCACCGTCGCGTCTTTTTTTCGGTCAATCGGTTTATAATCCAGATTCGTCGATTTGCTGATATAATCCTCGGGCAAACCCTTGCGGAACACCTTGTCCTTGAAGTCCACCACACCGTTCTCGAAACACAACAAATAGGGATTGGTATCCAGCTTCTCCATGAATTGCGAATCGTGGAACAACTCTTTTGCCTCGGTCATGATATTCTTCTTGTCGCCCGTGCTCATCAAACGCAAACAAATATCGCATATTTTCTCAGTCTTTTTCGTCACTTTTTTCCGGGTCTCCGCCATGCTCTCATCGTCTTCATCCAGCGTATTGGCGAACGCCGACAACTTCGAAATCTTGTCCATGTAGATATCGTACAACTCCGTTGAAATCGCCTTTCTCAAAGTAGTGCCCGAATCGATTTCAACCCATCGATGGTTGTGGAACTTGTACCAGATGTTGTGCTTGATACTGACGCACACATATTCGTCTTTGTACAACTGTTTCAACACATTAGCAATCTGGAAGTCTCCACACGGTTTGCTGAACTTCTTGTTCTTGTCGCCGAAGTCGTCCATCATCGAATCGATGGTCTTGTCGATGTAGTAATCGACACTCTGGCGCCGCACTTCCTCGAACTTGGCGAATGCGTCTTGTTTCGACCAATACATGATGGACCGGCGCGTGAGGGCCACGTCGCCCTTGCTCGAAAACTTCTGCCATTTCTCGTACATCTCGCTGATATCGCCAAACTTGAATCCGGCGGCCTGCGCACTGAATGCGACCCACGTAATGAACATCAGATTACATAATTCCGAGAGCGCCATGCCAACGCGAATCCATTTGTCATAACTGCCGGACTCGTAGTATTTGGGCGGCAGAGTCATCGTGTAATAATGCGTCTCCACGAGCTCATAATCGCGCACGCCCATCTGGTCCAAAGTCGCCTGGACGACGAGCGCGAGCTCATCGCGGGTTTTCACTTGGAGCACCGCCTCCACACCGGCATCGTTGGTGAGCGTGAACAGGGAGTTGGTCGACACGCGTTTTTTGAGGCCGCCGCCGCTTGAACTTATATTCGCTGAAGTTAACATTGTGTTGTAAATTGGATACTTTGAACTTCTGGCAGAAAGATTTTCAATATTTTGGCTGACGTCGAACTTTTCGAGCGGGACCAGACGCGTCATGAACTCCTTGTCACCAGGATCGAATCTGTTTTCATACACATAGGTAAGCTTATACGGGTTGTGGTTCGGTTTTCGACTCCCATAGAGTTGCCAGTTGGTGTTGCCCGAGCTGATTGTCTTGTCAAACACGTCTTCCCATTTGTTCTGGAGCGGCAATGAACCCCACATCGCCGCTACTTTCTTCAAAATACGGTCGCGAATCGCCATCTGGACGCCGTGGTCCGCCTGGATTCCAATCAGGATATGTATGCCGTCTTTTGTAAGCGATGCATCTGGCGCCTCTTCGTTATATATGCGATTCACCGTGTCTTTTTCCATTACATAGATGTAGAAGGGCGTCTCGTCAAAATCAAACACCTCTTTCAAAATGTCTAAATAGGCGACCACGATGTCGTCGATATGCTCTTTTTCGTGAAGTCGCGCGACCACTTCGTATTTGTACCGAAAGTCAATGTCAATTAATATGGGGCCGTCATTTTCGCGCTGTTTCTCGGTGAGATGCTCGGACGCGCCGCCCTCAATCACGTGTTTATAATATAATTTTAAAAAATCGCTGTATTTGCTGTCGGGAATAGAATAAATCCCGCCATAAACCTGCTCGCCGTCAGCAGACGTGGACCCAATCCTGGTGTTGGTCTTGGGGAGCGTGCTGTCGCGACTTATTTTGTGAGCACGCATAAAGTCGTTATACTTTTGCGCGTGGTTCATTCGATTGGGTTATATAGTATCATAATTATTTTCTAACCCCTTTTTCGAATATTACAGGCGCTTGGGGTCCGGATTAATGTCCGGATTAAGGTCCGGATTAGACCGAAAATATAGTGTTATGATATATTTACGGGACGAATGAACTTTAAACGAATGCTGAATACGCCAATTGGGCAAACACTGATATCGATATTGCTGGGTATCGGTTTAGCAACATTGTTTAGAGAGGTGTGTGAAGGGAAGAATTGTATTGTGTTTAATGGGCCAGTGATTAGCGAAATTGATGGAAAGACGTATAAATATGATGATTATTGCTACAAATATGAGCTGGCATCGGTGAAGTGTAATCCCACCAAAAAAATTGTAGAGACGAGCAAAAAAGATGAAGGCAAGGGGTTGCTCGACTAGGGGGTCTTCGACCCCCTAAAACCCCCCTAATATTTATTATTTGTTGCCCCTCTATTGGTTATTATTTGATGACCCTCTATTGGTTATTATTTGATGACCCTCCATTGGTTATTATTTGTTTCCAATAAAAGGGGGTTAAAGGGGGAAAGTCCCCCTTAGGGGGTCTAAGGGGGTGAGCGAAGCGGAACCAAGTCCCCCTTTTTGCGGCAAACTTTATACAATTAATTACCTTTCATTGTATAGAATGGACAGAAACGACATTACTCGTATTTCCGAACTCCCCGACAACAGCAGTTTCAACGTCGGTCGTCCCGGTGGCCAAACCAATAATCAAACTCGAAATCGCCAAGACTTTGGACAATCCCCCACCCAATACACGCCTCTCAATGTTCATCAAAATCAATTTGGTATTCCGCCACCAACCGATACGCAACTTCCGACCATATCTGTGAGAGGGGATGGGAACCAAATGTATGGACAAGGCCAAGGTCCTATGGACCCAATGGGTCGAGGCCCTGGAATGGGTGTCCCTCCCGGTGGTTCCGGCGGCTTTGGTCCCGGGTATCCCAGCGAATCTCAACTCCCTCCCATGATGAATCGCGGCGTCCCCCAAGACACCACCGCTTTCCAAAATGACGAATACATGATTCCCAACCATGTCCCAAGCGCCAAACTCACTCACGATTATTTGCGCGAATATGAAACCAAACTCGAGAAAATGTCGGACAACCATCAAAAACAAAAACACCGCGAAGACCTAGTGGTTTCCACATACGACGAGTTCCAGACCCCCATCTTGATCGGAGTCATGTTTTTCTTGTTCCAGCTTCCAATTATCAATACTTTCATATTCAAGTATTTAGGCTTTTTGAAAATACACAACGAAGATGGCAATATGAACATTTATGGGCTGATGTTAAAGAGTCTTGCGTTTGGGCTGTTTTATTTTGGATTCATCAAGGCAACTACATTCATATAGAGGCGTGTACTACTCCAAAACAGTTGTTTCGTGGTACAAAGGTGTTGTTGACGGATGTGTTATTGGAGAGTCGTAACATGATAGAGGGCATCAAAAGATCCGTGTAGTCGCCGTATAAGTCGTCGATTGACAAAATGTCTTCTTCTGGCTCATCGTCGTTGATAGTGGATTCAGCCGCAGGCATATCATCGGTAGATTCAGCCACAGGCATATCATCAATGGTAGATTCAGCCGCAGGCATATCGACAGTGGTGGATTCAGCCGCAGGCATATCGACGGTGGATTCAGCCGCAGGCATATCGACCGTAGATAACTCGACGGTGGATAACTCGACAATTGATAACTCGATCACAGGTGTCTCGTATACGACGAATGGCTGAGGAGCAGGCGTATCATCATTAGGAACATCAAAGGTAAATGACTCGACAATGGATTCAGCCGCAGGCATATCGATCACAGGTGTCTCGTATACGATGAATGGCCGAGCAGCAGGCGTATCATCATCACTCGGAGCATCGACGGTAAATGACTCGATTGAGGATGACTTGACTTTGGTTTCATTTGCCTTATTACAACAGTATTTTACATTTCTGGGCTCATCGATTTTGTCTCGGAGAGCCCAGAGAATAATCGCAATTACACTAATAATTTTAAATAGCTCGTACATTTTAGATTTTGATTGTCATTTGGATTCAAAAATAGAATCAAAAATAGATTCAATTTTCCGATACGCCCTCTACAAGTGCGCATCAGAAAACACTTTAAACAATTTTTTGTATATTCGATGAATATTTGCGTTCATATGAATATAAAAAGACTTTGTAAAATACTATAATATGTCATCTCCAGTACCATCGAATCTTCGTTCGATTATAACCGACTTCACCGCAGATTTATCGGTAGTTTTCCCCGAATATGCCTTTATGTGGTCCAAGTGGGCCACCGTGTCTGATGTCGAATACGAAAAACTCCACGCGCATTGTTTAGCCGTATATCCCGAGCGATTCTTTGATATCATGTACACCAATGCGGATATTTTTGAGGCCGGCAGCAAGATGGTTGTTGACTTCTTGCCCGATGTCGACTTCCGTATCTTGTTCAATTGCCCCGGTGTCAGTGATAAGACAAAAACCTCAATTTGGAAATATTTACAGCTCATTTTGTTTACGGTGCTTGGTTCGGTTAATGACCCCAAGAGGTTTGGCGATGCTGCGAATATTTTTGAGGCAATGGATGAGAACGAACTTCATGCCAAAATGGCGGAGACGATGGCGGGAGTGGGTGATTTTTTCAAGAACATGGAATCCAGCGAAGCAACGAATGACGCAAACGAAGGTACAGGCGAAGAAGCAAGTACAAGTGACTCTATTGGTGAAGAGCCCGATGAAGGTGTTCCTTTGGATGAAGCCGAAGATTTATCCAATGCGATGAAGGATATTTTCGAAGGACTGCGTAACGCATCCAAAGGCACCGAAGGTGCTGAAGGTACCGAAGGCATCGGCGGTGCCGGGAAGCCCGGATTCAAAATGCCCAATCCCGAGATTCTAAAGGAGCACATGAAGACTCTTCTCGAAGGCAAGCTTGGCAAATTGGCAAAAGAGTTCACCGACGAGTTCACCCACGATTTGAAGGACTTTTTCGACGAAGGCGACGAGGCCAACATGAAGTCTAGCAAAGATGTGTTGATGAAGCTCATCAAAGACCCCAAGAAGATGGTGCTCATACTCAAGAAAATCACCACAAAACTACAAGAACGAATGAAACGCGGCGACATTTCGCAAGAAGAGTTGATGGCGGAAATGGCGGGACTCATGGAGAAAATGAAGGATATGGGCGGGGGCGCGGATTTTGCCGATATGATGAAAGGACTCGCGGGCACACCATTCATGAAAATGTTCGAAAAAGGGTTGGGCGGCGGAGGTGCCAAGATGGATATGAATAAGTTGAATCAGATGAGCAAACAGGCGGAGATGAAAGAGAGACTGCGCAAGAAAATGGAGATGAAGAAAGCTTCTCAAGCGCAGCATGCACCTTCTCATACACCTTCTCAAGCAAATCCTTCAGTCATACCCGTAGGCGACAAGAATTACGTCGTCAAGATTGGCACAGAGGTTCAGGGAAAATCCGGGTTGAGACCACCAGCATCAGTACAAGCCCCTTTGTCTGAAGAAGAGCTCATCAAGTTGTTTTCCAAGAAGGACAAGCCGGCCAAGAAAGCCAAATAATCCATGCATAGAATATACAATGAGTATTCTCAAATACATAAGAATCCCGATATTCATAATTAGTTTAGCAATTGGAATTTTCTTTGTTCATATTTTTAATCCCGAGAAACGCAAGATTTTTGTATATCCCAGCCCCGAGAATGTGAATAATGTTCAGTATAAAGATTCGACGGGGGCTTGTTTCGAGTTCAAACAAACCAAGATGAAATGTCCGGAAAATGAGAGTGAAATATCCAAGGTCCCATCACAGACGGTATAAGGTGGACCCTCCGGGTCATAAGACACAGTCCACCTTAGGTGGACCCTCTGGGTAAGAGAACTCAAAATGTTGTTTAAAAATGAAACGCTAAGTTTCATTTTTAAAGTGGTTTTTGATACACACTCGTAGAGTGTGTATCTGAAAAGTTGAAATCTTTTTTCAAAGAAAAGTAAAAGCATAATTATAACAAATCCCTAATAAACAGTCCCCAAAATGTCTTTACGCATCGAACGCATCAGCAAGTCTTACACCAAGGAGATGATTGTCTACATCTTTTGGAAACACAATCTTGGCAAAGTGAATCATGTGGAGTTTGTGCCGATTACCGAGTCGTTCGAAGACTTGGAACAAGGTGAATCTTCCGCAACGTTTCATCAAGTCATCGTCCATAAGACCCCAAGAGACCGCTGGAGCCAGCCGCTCATCCAGGGGCTCGAAAATGATTCGAAATACGATATCACATTTTCGTTTTGCGAAGACCCACCGGTTACATTGACGATACGTGCCAATGAGCATATGCAAAATGCGTACAAGTCACTCGAGACACGCATAGTCGAATTGGAGACGCGCGTCGCTGAATTGGAGTCGATGGTCTAACACACTTATATTATTACTATTACCATTACCACATATAAAAATAACCAAATAACCAAATAAACAAATAACCAAATAACCAAATAAACAAATAACCAAATAACCAAATAAACAAATAACCAAATAACCAAATAACCAAATAAACAAATAACCAAATAACCAAATAAACAAATAACCAAATAACCAAATAAACAAATAACCAAATAACC
>Ga0114964_10000115_pt1 | contig 58065 bp, 60 predicted proteins | sample C_131016_MF_Meta_FD_92638 | JGI IMG/M metagenome (GOLD analysis project Ga0114964, IMG submission 92638) | Freshwater microbial communities from Lake Croche, Canada to study carbon cycling - C_131016_MF_MetaG | ecosystem: Environmental > Aquatic > Freshwater > Lake | place: Lake Croche, Canada... | reverse complement strand
GTGTACTCTGACGATATGTATTCGTATGTCGCAAAAATACGGTGCGGTAAGAATTCAAGCATCACATACAGCGAGTATTTTGCTTCGAAAAATGACGCTGAAGCCAACGACGAAGTTACAAAAAATATTTTAAAAAATGATAAATATCGCGGAAAAAACTGTAAGTTGGCTGAGTTGGTGTCTGATAAACCACACAGCCAAAGCAGCAGCGGTCGAAGTCACATGAAGTGAAAGCTCCGTGTTGAAATGACAGTACCAGGGGTCCAACACAGTCCGCACCAAAATCAGTGTCTGATCCGTCTGTGGCATTTTCCCATCACCGTTGACGACGCATATTAGCGCCTCCAATTCGGTCATTGCGTCAGCTTCAAAGAGATCAACCAGTCTTTAACTTTTTAATTTGCATGTGTATGTGCCAGTTAACTCGATCGTAGATTTTTCACTTTTGACCCAAGAATGCACCGTAAAATTACCGTTTTCACGGTTCAAATCACCCCACACTCTTTGCTCATTCTTGGATTCAATCCAGTTTTTGATATCAATCTGCGTCCTGCCATAACCTTCTAATCTTTTGGTGGTCTCAGCTTCAGATTCACATGTTATTCCATTAATCTTGGAGATGCTGTTTTCAGTTGAACATACAAAAAAATAAACGCCAATATTTTGAATTTGATCGTCACCTTCAATCGTTAATTTGTTTTTAAATTTATCAAGTAGAACTGTAATTTGACTTTGAACTGCATTGAGTGGCGCGCCTTTTCCATCTGCATTTATCGGTCTATCAGATATCGTTCCATGACATTCAAAATAGTCTTTTGAAAAAATATAGTCTAAAACATTTATGTTTGAATTGTTGCCACATGACGATAGCAAGAAAACCAAAAGAATGGTCGGCAGTGATTTCATGATGGTGGTTGCCATGTGTAGCTTCTTTGACCTTGATGTCTCCACTCAATGACCAGAAGTGCTTGAAAAAGTCTCAACATCTGTGCAATCGCTCGACGCACAGCCTGCCAACTGTGATCTCTTCTTCCAAGAAAAGCAATCATCTGGCTCAACAGCCAAGCCAAAGAAACTCTTCTTTGCGTCCATGAGACTTAGTCCATTTTGGAACTCTTCATCTCATCGTCATGGGCGAGCGGCTGCAACTTGCGCGCTGTGTGGGCTACTGGGTGGGGATGTTGGCGTTGACGCGATTGCGCCGTTTGTGATCTGAAGGTGCGGATGCGCCGGCCCACTCGGCGGTTTTTTTGCATTCAAGAGCGCATAAAATGCAAGGCTGCAAAGGAAACCCCATGGCACGCACGCTTTACGACAAGATCTGGGACGAACACGTCGTCCATACCGAAGAAGACGGTACCTCGGTGCTCTACATCGATCGGCATCTGGTGCACGAGGTCACCAGCCCCCAAGCCTTTGAAGGCTTGCGCCAAGCCGGCCGCAAAGTCTGGCGCGTCAGCTCCATCGTGGCCACCGCCGATCACAACACCCCCACCACAGGCTGGGAGTTGGGCTACGACGGCATCACCGATACGATCAGCAAAGAGCAAATCACCACGCTCGACAGCAACATGGCCGAGTTCGGTTCGGCGGCATTCTTCCCTTTCTTGTCCAAGCGCCAAGGTATCGTGCACGTCATTGGCCCTGAAAACGGCGCGACCCTGCCCGGCATGACCGTGGTCTGCGGCGACTCGCACACCTCCACCCACGGCGCATTTGGTGCGCTGGCCCACGGCATCGGCACCTCCGAGGTTGAGCACGTCATGGCCACCCAAACGCTGTTGGCCAAAAAAGCCAAGAACATGCGGATTTTGGTCGAAGGTCAAGCGGCCAAAGGCGTGACTGGCAAAGACATTGTGCTGGCCATCATCGGCAAGATCGGCACCGCAGGCGGCACCGGCTACACCATTGAATTTGGCGGCTCGGCCATACGCGCCTTGTCCATGGAAGGGCGCATGACCTTGTGCAATATGGCCATTGAAGCCGGTGCTCGCGCGGGTCTTGTGGCCGTCGACGAGAAAACCATCGATTACGTCAAAGGCCGCTTGCTTTCTCCGACAGGTGCCGAATGGGACCATGCCGTGGCTTACTGGAAAACTCTGCAATCGGACGTCGGCGCGCATTTTGATGCGCAGGTTGAACTCGATGCCTCCTCGATCCTGCCCCAAGTCACCTGGGGTACATCGCCCGAAATGGTGCTGGGCATCGATGGCTTGGTGCCCGACCCCGACAAAGAAAAAGACGCCAACAAGCGCAGTGCCATCGAGCGCGCCCTGACTTACATGAACCTGCAACCGGGCAAAGCGCTCAACGACTTGTTTGTGGACAAAGTCTTCATCGGTTCGTGCACCAACAGCCGCATTGAAGACATGCGCGAAGCCGCCGCCGTGGTCAAAAAACTCGGCCAAAAAGTGGCCAAAAATATCAAGTTGGCCATGGTCGTACCCGGCTCAGGCTTGGTCAAAGAACAGGCCGAGCGCGAAGGTTTGCATGAAATTTTCAAAGCCGCAGGCTTTGAGTGGCGCGAGCCCGGTTGCTCGATGTGTCTGGCCATGAACGCCGACCGCTTGGAGCCCGGCGAGCGCTGCGCATCCACCAGCAACCGCAACTTCGAAGGCCGCCAGGGCGCCGGTGGCCGCACCCATTTGGTCAGCCCTGCCATGGCGGCGGCGGCGGCCATTCACGGTCATTTTGTGGACATCCGCAAGTTCGCCTGATCACGAGAACACACCATGCAAAAATTCAATGTACACCAAGGTCTCGTGGCGCCGATGGACCGGGAAAACGTGGATACCGATGCCATCATCCCCAAGCAATTCCTCAAGTCGATCCGCAAGACGGGCTTTGGCCCCAACCTGTTTGACGCTTGGCGCTACTTGGACCCGGGCGAACCCGGTCAAGACCCGACAAGCCGTAAGCCCAATCCGGACTTTGTGCTGAACCAGCCGCGCTACCAAGGCGCCAGCGTGTTGCTGGCCCGCAAGAACTTCGGCTGCGGCTCCAGCCGCGAACATGCACCTTGGGCCATCGACCAATACGGCTTTCGCTGCGTGATCGCGCCCAGCTTTGCCGACATCTTTTTCAACAACTGCTTCAAAAACGGCCTGCTGCCCATCGTGCTGCCTGAAGCCGTGGTGGCCCAATTGTTCGACGAAGTCTTGGCCTTCCCTGGCTACCAACTGACCATCGATCTGGAACGCCAAGTCGTCGTGCGGGCGCAAGGCGAAGAAATTCCGTTCGAGGTGCAGGCCTTTCGCAAGTACTGTCTGATCCATGGTCTCGACGACATTGGCCTGACCTTGCGCCACGCCGACAAGATCAAGGCCTTTGAAACCGAGCGGCTGGCCACCAAGCCCTGGCTCGCTCACACTGCCGTCAACGCCTAAAACATTGGAATCCCATGAAAATCGCAGTCCTCCCCGGTGATGGCATCGGCACCGAAATCGTTGCTGAAGCCGTCAAAGTCCTGAATGTTCTCGACCTGAAATTCGAGATGGAAACCGCCCTGGTCGGTGGTGCCGCTTACGACGCTTTTGGCCACCCTCTGCCCGAAGCCACACTCAAGCTGGCGATGGCGTCTGACGCTGTTTTGTTTGGTGCGGTAGGTGATTGGAAATACGACACGCTCGACCGCCCGCTGCGCCCCGAGCAAGCCATTTTGGGCCTGCGCAAGAACATGGGCTTGTTCGCCAACTTCCGTCCCGCCATTTGCTACGAGCAGCTGGTCGGCGCGTCCAGCCTCAAGCCTGAGCTGATTGCGGGTCTGGACATCCTGATCATCCGAGAGTTGACGGGTGATATTTACTTTGGCCAGCCACGCGGTCGCCGTGTGGCCACCGACGGCCACTTCCCTGGCGCCGAAGAAGCCTTCGACACCATGCGCTATTCCAAGCCAGAGATCGAGCGCATCGCGCACGTGGCCTTCCAAGCGGCACGCAAGCGCAAGGCCGCAGGCAAAGAGGGCCGCGTGACCAGCGTGGACAAAGCCAATGTGCTGGAAACCTTCCAATTCTGGAAAGATGTGGTCACCGAAGTCGGTAAAGAATACCCCGACATCGCACTGGACCACATGTACGTGGACAACGCCGCCATGCAACTGGTCAAAGAGCCCAAGCGTTTTGACGTGGTGGTCACCGGCAACATGTTTGGCGACATCCTGAGCGACGAAGCGTCCATGCTGACGGGCTCCATCGGCATGTTGCCCTCGGCCAGCCTGAACACGAAAAATCAAGGCCTGTACGAGCCCAGCCACGGCAGCGCCCCCGACATCGCGGGCAAAGGCGTGGCCAACCCACTGGCCACCATCTTGTCAGCCGCCATGATGCTGCGCTTCAGCTTGAACCAAGGCGAAGCCGCCGAGCGCATCGAAGCGGCGGTGCAAAAAGTGCTGGCTCAAGGCCTGCGCACCGGCGACATCTGGAGCGAAGGCACGACCAAAGTCGGCACCCGCGAAATGGGTGATGCGGTGGTCAAGGCACTGGCATAAAGCCGTCTTGGATGCTGTCAGCCAGCGCTCTGGCGGCATCCATTACAATTTTGTCCATGTTTCACGCCCGCTTATTGTTTGTGCCTTTTGAGACCACCACACAGGTGGCCGACGGCGCGCGTGTGAATTCCACAAAAACGACGACCATGAAGGGCTGATCCAGTCTGGTTCGTCGTGTGCCCTCCCGGCCAGACGAGCCGGGCAAACAGTCAGGTTAAACACTGTTTTAAAACTGAAAGGGCATTGAAATGAGCAAGTTAGTAGGTTTGGTCGGCTGGCGCGGCATGGTCGGCTCGGTCTTGATGGACCGGATGATTCAGGAAAAAGACTTTGACCTGATCGAGCCTTTGTTTTTCTCCACATCGAATGCAGGCGGCACAGCCCCCGCGATGGCCAAGAACGAAACCACGCTGCAAGACGCCTTTGACATCGAGCAGCTCAAGCGCTGCGAGATCATCATCACCGCCCAAGGCGGCGACTACACCGGTGAAGTCTTCCCCCAGCTGCGCGCTGCCGGCTGGAACGGCCACTGGATCGATGCCGCGTCCACCCTGCGCATGGAAAAAGACGCCGTGATCATCCTCGATCCGGTCAATATGCCTGTCATCCAAAACGCCCTGACCCATGGCGGCAAGAACTGGGTGGGCGGCAACTGCACGGTGTCGTGCATGTTGATGGGCGTGGGTGCCCTGTACAAAGCCGGCTTGGTCGAGTGGATGAGCACCCAAACTTACCAGGCGGCTTCGGGCGGCGGCGCGCAACACATGCGCGAGCTGCTGACCCAATACGGCACCCTGAACGCCGAAGTCAAAGCCCTGCTGGACGACCCGAAAAGCGCCATCCTCGAAATCGACCGCCTGGTGGTCGCCAAGCAGCGCGCCCTGTCGGCTTCAGAGACCGCCAACTTTGGCGTGCCCTTGGGTGGCTCGCTGATCCCCTGGATTGACAAAGACCTGGGCAACGGTGTTTCCAAAGAAGAGTGGAAAGGCATGGCCGAGACCAACAAGATCTTGGGCCTGGGCGAAGGCTTCAACACTGCCGCCATTGCGGTCGACGGTTTTTGCGTGCGCGTGGGCGCGATGCGCTGCCACAGCCAGGCCCTGACTTTCAAGCTCAAAAAAGACGTGCCCGTGGCCGACATTGAAGCCATGATCGCCGCCGACAACGCGTGGGTCAAAGTGGTGCCCAACACCCGCGAAGCGACCATCCAGGACCTGACACCCGTGGCCGTGACGGGCACCATGACCATTCCGGTCGGCCGTGTGCGCAAGCTGGCCATGGGCCCTCAATATCTGGGCGCATTCACCATCGGAGACCAATTATTGTGGGGCGCGGCCGAGCCGTTGCGCAGAATGTTACGTATTCTTTTGGAGGTCTAATTGATTCACAATATACTCAGCGCTTATCTATCAACGCACACTTAAGTACATGGGCTCCCCAAAATCAAGCATTCCATTGCAACTGACATATTGCGCCATGGCGGCCATCAGTTGGATGGCCTGCATTCCGTCTGCCCATGCACTTTCTTTGGGACGCTTTAATGTCCAGTCTCTGATGGGTGAGCCACTTCGCGCGGAAGTCGAGGTCACACAAGCGAGTCCGGACGAGCTGCGCGGCTTGTCGGCGCAGGTGGCTTCACCAGCGAGTTTTTCTCAAGCGGGCATGGAGTTCAATCCTGGCTTGGCCAACGTCAGAACCCGAGTCGAAAAACGCTCTGATGGCTCCTCCTATATTGTGTTGACGGGAAGCACCCCGATTTTGGACACGTTTGTCGACTTGATTTTGGAAACCCGTTGGTCTTCAGGCAGTTTGGTCAAGAACTACGCCATGCTGTTGACTGCCAGTAACAACAACCAAGTCCCACCCACCACATCCAAAAACGCCGCTCCCGTCGGGCGCCAGACCACGGCAGGGACTGTCAACTTACCCTACAGTGCATCCGCCAACGCTTCAGACGCCCCCTTGAATTCTGGTGGGAGCGCATCTTCGGTGCCCCAAGCTTCGGGGGTGAACGCCAAAAATGTCCCTGTTTACCGATTCGACAACGTCGAATCAAACCCGTCCAACGGCAACAAAGCCACCAGCTATCCTGGCACGGAGCCAGGGCCAGCCGTTTCGGCAAAACCTTCCGCCCTGTTTGACAGCCGTGCTCAGGCCCCCCGCCGAGAAGTTCCATTCAACGAAAACGGAGCGGGTAAAACCGTCACGGTTCCCAATGGCAGTACGGCCACCCAACTGGTTGCGGGTTATTTACAAGGCAATGTGTCACAAGGCAATGTGTCGCTGGATCAAATGCTCATCGCCTTGCTGCGTGCCAACCCCCATGCCTTCATCAACGCGAATGTGAACCTGATTCGTGCCGGATCCACTGTGCGGATCCCTTCGAGCGAAGAGGCGTCTCAGATTGATCTTTCCGAGGCGCACCAAACCATTGTGGCCCAGAGCAGAGACTTTGGAACCTACGCCCGCAAACTGGCTTCAACCCCCATTGCGGTGGGCGAAGAAGACGCCGGGCGCACCATGTCTGGCAAGATTTCTGCCAAAGTCAAAGAAGACTTCACAGGCATAGCGGCTCAAGACAAGCTGACCCTTTCCAAGAAAGACAGCAATGAAAAAGGTTATGAATCCGAGATTGCGAGTGAGAAAAAGACCTCCGACGAATCCAGTCAAATCGCAGCACTGAACAAAAACATCGACGCCCTGAACAAGCTCCAAACGCCCGAAGAACCTTCACCGGTCGTGGCGGCCCCAGTTGCTGCTGCAACCGAAGCGAAAGCAGACGATAGTTTGATAGCGCGTTTAACAACCGCCCCCGATGCAATGGCTTGGGCAGCAGGTTTGTTGGCCCTGATGGTGGGTTTGGCTTTCTACATTTTCAAACGCAATGCCCGGCAGGATAACTTCGCATCCTCTTTGCCTGAATACCCTTCGCGCCAATTCAGACCCGAGTCCCGGATGGAGCCCCAATCAGTGCAAGGCCTTCATCCCGATATTGCAGAGCTGGACTTGAATCTGAGCGCCCCTGCGCGTGACGAGGCGGGCAACCAAAAATTGCAATTGGCCGAACAATTGATCGCCAAAGGCGACCAGGATCTGGCCCGAACCCTGTTGATGTCTTTGGTCACCTCGCCTACCAGCAGTTTGAAAAACAGGGCTGTCCAATTACTGGGACAACTCAAGTGAGATGGGCGATGGGCGTTTGCTATAACGGCAGCGCTTACCAAGGCTGGCAGAGTCAACGCTCCGGTCAAACCGTTCAAGACAAATTGGAAAAGGCCTTGGGCCAATTCACCACCCAACGGGTTTCAACGCTGTGTGCGGGGCGAACCGACGCAGGCGTTCATGGCTTGATGCAGGTGATTCACTTCGACTCAGACTTGGTACGCGACACAGCCTCCTGGGTTCGCGGCACCAACCGCTACCTGCCCAGCGACATAGCGGTTCAATGGGCGCGCGAGGTGCCATCCAGTTTCCATTGCCGGGGCAGTGCGGTGGCTCGGCGCTACGCTTACATCTTGCTTGAGTCGCCTGTACGCCCCAGCCTGGAGGCCGGCCGGGTTGGCTGGGTTTACCGCCCGCTCGATGCCCAGGCCATTCAAACAGCCAGTGCGCACCTGATTGGAGAGCATGATTTCACCTCATTTCGCGCCAGCAGCTGCCAAGCGCTTTCACCGGTGAAACAGCTGACCCTCATCGACATTCACCGGCACGGCCCTTATTGGCGTGTAGAGTTTGAAGGCAATGCATTTTTGCATCACATGATCCGCAATATCATGGGCTGTTTGGTCACCATTGGTCAGGGCTTCGAATCGCCCGAATGGATGCAGCAAGTGCTGCTGGCGCGCAGCAGAAAGGCTGCGGCACCCACCTTTTCTCCTGACGGTTTGTACTTCAAAGGTCCGGTCTACGAAGCCCACTGGGGTCTGCCAGAATCAACGCCTGCTTTTGATTGGTTGCCATGAAACCTGTTTTGTCTGAATCCTTGCGAACACGCATCAAAATTTGCGGCTTGACGCGCCACCAAGATGTGGAAGCTGCCGTGAGGGCCGGCGTGGATGCCATTGGTTTCGTGCTCTACCCGCCCAGCCCGCGGGCCGTCACCGTTGAACAAGCACACGAACTCGCCGCTCGACTGCCGCCCTTTGTCACGCCGGTCTTGTTGTTTGTGAATGCGTCTGTGGAAGCGATTGCCCTGGCTGCGCAGGCTGTGCCGGGGGCCTTGTTGCAATTTCATGGCGATGAGAGCCCGCAGGAATGCCAAAAGGCAGCGCTCTTGTGTGCAAGACCCTACCTCAAAGCAGCCCGAATACCTGCTAATACAAAGGCGGGCTTTGACTTGGTAGAATTTGCCCAATCATACAAACAAGCCCAAGCAATCTTGCTCGACACCCTGGTGGACGGCTATGGCGGCGGCGGGAAAACATTCAATTGGTCACATCTGCCTCCAAGCGTCAGCTCTCACCTCGTTTTGTCTGGTGGACTCACGCCTGCAAACGTGACCGATGGCATTGCCCTGGTCCGCACACGCGGTTTATCGCTGGCGGTTGACGTCAGTTCTGGCGTCGAACTCGATGGCCCTGGCAACAAGGGACTGAAAGACGCCCATAAGATCCATCAGTTTGTCCAAGCGGTTCGTGCCGCTGACGAACGACTTGCCTGAATTTATACACATGTTTGAATACCACCAACCCGATGTTTCGGGGCACTTTGGCGTCTATGGCGGCAGTTTCGTCAGCGAAACGCTGACCCACGCCATCCATGAGCTCAAAGAGGCTTACGCCAAGTACCAGCATGACCCAGAGTTCATGGCCGAATTCAAGTCCGAGCTGGCGCATTTTGTGGGTCGCCCTTCGCCCATTTACCATGCAGCCCGGATGAGCCGCGAGATGGGCGGCGCGCAGATCTTTTTCAAGCGCGAAGACCTCAACCACACCGGCGCGCACAAAATCAACAACACCATCGGCCAGGCCATGCTCGCCAAGCGCATGGGCAAGCCGCGGATCATTGCCGAAACAGGCGCGGGCCAGCACGGCGTGGCCACGGCGACCATCTGTGCCCGTTACGGTCTCGAATGCGTGGTGTACATGGGTTCAGAAGACGTCAAGCGCCAAAGCCCCAACGTTTACCGCATGAAACTCTTGGGTGCGACCGTGGTGCCCGTGGAGTCGGGCAGCCGCACCCTGAAAGATGCCTTGAACGAAGCCATGCGCGACTGGGTGGCGCATGTGGACAATACGTTTTACATCATCGGTACCGTAGCCGGTCCCCACCCCTACCCGATGATGGTGCGCGACTTTCAAAGCGTGATCGGCGAGGAATGCCTCTCACAAATGCCCGAGATGCTTCAAAGCCTGCAGATGGCACAAACCCAGCCCGATGCGGTCCTTGCCTGCGTGGGCGGCGGCAGCAATGCCATGGGTATTTTTTACCCCTACATCGGCCATGAAAACACCCGACTGATTGGTGTGGAAGCCGCGGGCGAAGGCCTCGACACAAACAAACATTCAGCCTCGCTTCAATTGGGCAGCCCGGGCGTCCTGCACGGCAACCGGACCTACATCTTGCAAGACGACAACGGTCAGATTACAGAGACACACAGCATCAGCGCGGGGCTCGATTACCCGGGTGTGGGCCCTGAGCACGCCTTTTTGAAAGACATAGGCCGCGCCGAGTATGTGGGTATCACCGACAAAGAAGCGCTGGCCGCATTTCATTACCTGTGCCGTACCGAGGGCATCATTCCCGCCCTTGAGTCGAGCCATGCTGTGGCTTACGCCATGAAACTGGCCAAAACCATGCGCCCGGACCAATCGATTTTGATCAACCTGTCCGGTCGTGGTGACAAAGACATTGGCACGGTGGCCGATCTGTCCAACGGCGAATTTTTCTGCCGACCCAGCTGCCAGGGTCAATCTGTCAAAGGCGGCAGTATGGGCACAGAACAGGCGATCCAGGTGTACAAATGAGCCGCATTGCCACAACCCTTGAGGCCTTGCAAGCGCAAGGACGCAAAGCCTTGATCCCCTACGTGACGGCGGGATTTCCCTTTGCCGATGTGACCCCAGAGTTGATGCACAGCATGGTGGGCGCTGGGGCTGACATCATCGAATTGGGTGTGCCTTTTTCAGACCCCTCGGCCGATGGCCCCGTCATCCAGAAAGCGGGCGACAAAGCCTTGGCGATGGGCATCGGGACCACCCAAGTGCTGGACATGGTGCGCCTCTTTAGACAGACTGACCCACACACGCCAGTGGTGCTGATGGGCTACGCCAACCCAGTGGAACGGTATGACTTGAAGCATGGCGCAGACAGCTTCATTCGCGATGCGGCGTCAGCCGGCGTGGACGGTGTGTTGATCGTAGACTACCCCCCCGAAGAGTGTGTGGACTTTGCCGCCAAACTCAAAGCACAGCAGATGGATCTGATCTTTTTATTGGCCCCGACCAGCACCGATGCCCGGATGCAGCAAGTGGCCAAAGTCGCCAGTGGGTATGTGTACTACGTCTCACTCAAAGGCGTTACCGGCTCTGGCGCATTGGACACGGATGCGGTTGAAGCCATGCTGCCACGTATCCGTCAGCATGTGAGCGTACCTGTTGGCGTTGGCTTTGGAATACGTGACGCCCAGACAGCCAAGACCATTGGTCGCGTTGCCGACGCGGTCGTGATTGGCAGCAAAATCATTCAATTGATTGAAAATGAACCTCGCGACCAAGTTGGCCCTGTGGCAGCCCAATTCCTGCGCACCATCCGAGCGGCCTTGGACGCTTGAAAACGAACCCAAGGAATCCCGATGAGCTGGCTCGAAAAACTACTGCCTCCGAAAATACTTCACACTGACCCTGCGGATCGCCGCAGCGTGCCTGAAGGCGTTTGGGTCAAATGCCCCAGTTGTGAATCGGTCCTTTACAACACCGATCTGGAGCAAAACCAAAATGTCTGCCCCAACTGTTCGCACCACCACCGCATCAGCGCTCGCGCCAGGCTCAATGTATTTTTGGATGGCGAAGGTCGTTATGAAATCGGCCAAGAAGTGGTGCCTGTGGATGCGCTTAAATTCAAAGACAGCCGCAAGTATCCTGAGCGTATCAAAGAGGCGATGAACAACACCGGCGAGACCGATGCACTGGTCGTGATGGGCGGCTCGGTACACAGTATCAATTTGGTTGCAGCCTGTTTCGAATTCGATTTCATGGGCGGCAGCATGGGCTCGGTGGTGGGCGAGCGTTTTGTGCGCGGCGTGGAAACGGCCATTGAACAAAAAGTGCCCTTCGTGTGTTTCACCGCGACAGGCGGTGCCCGCATGCAAGAAGGCTTGCTGTCATTGATGCAAATGGCCAAAACCAATGCAGCCTTGACGCGACTGGCCAAGAAAGGCCTGCCTTTCATCAGCGTGCTGACCGACCCGACCATGGGTGGTGTGTCAGCCGGCTTTGCATTTTTAGGTGACGTGGTGATTGCCGAACCCAAAGCCTTGATCGGCTTTGCCGGCCCCCGCGTGATCGAAAGCACCGTGCGCGTGACGCTGCCCGAAGGCTTTCAGCGTGCCGAGTTTTTACAGCAAAAGGGCGCCATCGATTTCATCTGCGACCGGCGCGAACTGCGCAGCAAAGTGGCCCATACAGTGGCCATGCTGCAACGCCAAGCGGCAGACGCCATCAGTGCATAAGCCCCATTTGCAGGGTGCCAACCACCATACCGGCAATTTGCAACAAGACCAGCAACACCAAACTGGACAAATCAAGGCCGCCCACCGAAGGAACGATGCGTCGAATGGGCGCCAGCCAAGGCTGGCATAAACGATCAACGAACATCAAATTCGCCGATCCGGGCTGAACCCAGGACAACACCGCAAAAAGCAACACGACGCCCGTCAAACAAGAAATAGCCAGTTGGAGCAAGCCGATAGCGCTGAGCAGCCACACCAGCAGCAATGCACCTTGCCCACCGCCCAACAACCACAACAGCATGAACTGCGCGAGCTTGATCAGCCAGGCACTGACCAGACTGGCCGTGTCCAAACGCCCAACAGCAGGCACCCAGCGTCGCAGAGGCAAGACCCATCGGTCACTGACGGCAAAGATGAATTGCCCGACAGGGTTGTTGAAGGGTATGCGCTGCCACTGCATGGCCAGACGCACCAGGCAAGCACCTGCCATCAAACTTGCAATGACATCCAGCACCAAACTGATGATCTGTGTGAACAAATGGTCTCCTTCAAATGAGACCTGATGATAACGTTGACTGACATTAAAATACCACCTTGGCGTGAAACAGCCCGCCGCCTTCTTGTGACCCACTCAACCCTCGTGACGCCGGCCTTTGCGCGCTGCGCCACCTACCTGACTTGACTCATGTCTGACGCCTCCCCCATTGCCACTGCCAACGCCGCCGCACAGGATGAAAACCAACTGATCTTGGAGCGACGTGAAAAACTCAAAGCCATGCGCCAAGCGCAGGCGCAAGGCAAAGGCGTGGCGTTTCCCAACGATTTCAAACCCCAAGACCATGCCGCCCATCTCCTGGCTGCACACCAAGACAAAGAGCCCGAGCAGTTGAACGGCGAAGGCGCTGTGAAGATCACAGCCAAAATCGCAGGCCGCATGATGCTCAAGCGGGTCATGGGCAAAGCCAGTTTCGCCACACTGCAAGACAGCACTGGCCGCTTTCAGGTTTATGTGACGCGCGACGATGTGGGCGAAGAGCTTTATGCTTTGTTCAAGCATTGGGACTTGGGCGACATCGTGGGTGTGGAAGGGTATTTCTTCAAAACCCGCACCGGCGAGTTGTCGATCCATGCCACGGCCATCCGCATGCTCACCAAGAGCCTGCGTCCCATGCCCGACAAATTTCACGGCATTGCGGACCAAGAGGTCAAGTACCGTCAACGTTACGTGGACCTGATGACGGACGAGGCTGCGCGCAACCGCTTTGTAGCGCGCAGCAAAGTGGTCAGCGGCATTCGCGAATTCATGGTCCAGCACGGCTTTTTGGAGGTCGAAACGCCGATGCTGCACCCGATTCCGGGCGGCGCCAATGCACGGCCATTCATCACACACCACAACGCGCTGGAACAGGAAATGTTCTTGCGTATTGCGCCCGAGTTGTACCTCAAGCGCCTGCTGGTCGGCGGCTTTGATCGGGTGTTTGAGATCAACCGCAACTTCCGCAACGAAGGCATTTCGGTCCGCCACAACCCTGAATTCACCATGATGGAGTTCTACGCGGCCTACTGGAACTACCAAGACCTGATGGGTTTTACCGAGCAGCTGATCCGCGCTGCCGCCATGACTGCGGCCGGCACCTTGCAACTGCATTACGGCGGGCAGTCCGTGAACTTGGAAAAGCCTTTTGAACGCCTGACGATCCGCGAAGCCATCGTCAAACACACGACCGCTGGCGAGCAGGTCGACAATGCCGCTTGGCTGATTCCTGCTTTGCAACAACTGGGCTTGACCGAGGCCAAGAACAAACTGTCATCGCGCAGCTTGGCCAGCTTGCAGGTCTTGTACTTTGAAGAAACCGTGGAAGACAAGCTGTGGGAGCCGACTTTCATCATGGAACACCCCACAGAAATCTCACCTTTGGCCCGGGCCAACGACGATCGCCCTGAAGTGACAGAACGTTTTGAGCTGTACATCACCGGACGTGAATTTGGCAACGGTTTTTCTGAATTGAACGATGCCCAAGACCAGGCCGCGCGTTTTCAAGCGCAAGTCGATGCCAAAGACGATGGCGACGATGAGGCGATGTATTACGACCATGATTTTGTGCGTGCGCTGGAATACGGCATGCCGCCCGCAGGCGGCTGCGGCATCGGGATTGATCGGCTGATGATGCTGTTGACCGACAGCCCCAGCATCCGGGATGTGATTTTGTTCCCTGCGCTGCGACGCGAGCAGGACTGAAACGCACCCCTCTAACGCTCCAAGTGTTGGCGCGTCAAAGCGACCACTTTGCGCATCAACTCTTCGGTCAGTTTTCCGCCATTGCCCAGGACCACAAGGTCCCAGTCGTTGCGCCGGTCAAAGTACAACGCAGTTCTGTAAGCCCCCAATCGGCCGGTATGCCCTAACGCCCACCCACCCGTGACCCAAGGCCACAGCGAACGCAGCTCGGGCTGCGTGACATACCAGCCATAGCCATACAAACGACCGTCATCGAACGTCGTGTGAACTTGGGTCATCAATTCAAAGGTTTGGGGGCGGATCAGTCGGCGCTGAATGAGTCCTTGCACAAATTGATGCAGATCATGCGCAGAACTTTTTTGACCCACAGCACCAGGCAACTCGTAGTGAACACCGTCGATACTTTCGCTCACCGCAAAATGCAAAGCATACGGCTGACGAAGCGCGTCCTCCACATCCAAAGCAAAGCTCGACCTCATGTTCAAGGGCTCAAAGATGTGATCCCTCAAATACGCGTCCCACCTTTGACCCGTCGCTCTTTTGACGACCTCGGCCAACAAGATGTAGTTGGTGTTGCTGTAGTCCCCACGCTGTCCAGGGGTGAATTTCAATCTCGGATTTTTTTGAAAATAAGCCATTAACTGAGCCACCGTCAGATGGTCCCATGCTTTTGGGGGCCACTCATTGAGCAGATCCGGGATACCCGATTGATGCGCAAGCAAATGATGCAAACTGACCGTCGACCATGCCAAAGGCAATTGAGGTAGAAAACGTGTCACCGGATCTTGGAGTTTCACATCGCCCCGCTCCACCAGCTGCAGCACAGCGAGGGCGGTGAATGGCTTGGCAACCGATGCCAGCTCAAAGGGGGTGTCTGCCGTGACCCGCTGCGCTTGCAAGGCATTCGCCCAACCACTGTGGTGTTGGTAAATGCTTTGCCCGTTTTGATGAATCGAGATGCTCAATCCAGCCCCCTTGGCGTCCACCTCAGGCGGCAGCAGCGCGCCCATTGTTTGACTGAATAAGGCATGCTTGGCGGCCCATTCGGCGGTAGAGGTTTGTGCGCAGGCGCTCAACAAAAAAGCGCAATGGCCTAAACACAACAACAAGAACTTCGTCAAAAAATACATGGCGACCCTGTCGGCTCTGGCGGTGAACAGCTCAATCCTGAGGAGGCAAACGACGCGGTGCATCCCTGACTTCTGTGGCCTGTACGTCCACCACATCAGCGTCCTGCCTTGCTGCACGCCCTTGGGGTCGCTGTGCGGTCCAAGCTCGGCCAGAGGCCATTTGGCGACTCATGTCTTGGTAGCGGATCCACCAAACGGCCAGCTGAGGCTTGCGTCCCCGAAGCAAAGACCAGACAGATGAAATCAACATCACTGCGAGCAAGACCAAAAAAAAGCTGAGCGTGAAAATGATCGCCATGGCCATCAGGCTCCATTTGATCAGCCTCACCCCCAGCGAGCTCATGCGATGCCCTCAGCTTCAAAATGTAGCCTCAAGGTACATACTCCAGGGCTTGCTGATAAGCCGCTGAAACCATCAACTCGTCCCAGCGCAATGCGGGCGAGGTGGGCATCAACTGCGCGCGCCGCTGCGCGCTGCCCACTTCTGGCACCCACCAGCCTTTGAGCTGGGCTTCGGACAGCCCGTCCAGGACCACATCGATCTGTGCACCGCCCTTCAAGGATTGGTTGCACAGCAACAGCAAATCGCACCCAGCTTCCAAGGCCGTGAGGCACGCTTGGGTATAGCTTGCAGGCTTTCCATCAATTTGCCTGGCCCCAGCCATGGACAAGTCGTCACTGATGATGGCACCGGCAAAACCTAGCTGCTCTCGCAAAATGGTTTGCAACCAAGTTTTTGAAAATCCTGCAGGCCGACTGTCCACCTGAGGGTAGATGACGTGGGCGGGCATCACGGCACTGAGGCTGGTGTTCAAATGCCCGTAGGGTGCTGCGTCGGCCGCCAAAATAGCTTTCAGACGGCGACGGTCTACCGGCATGTCCAGATGTGAATCGGCTTTCACAAAACCATGTCCCGGAAAATGCTTGGCGCAATTGGCCATGCCGGCTTGCAGCAGTCCATGCATCAGACTTTTGGCCAACAGCGTCACCACGCGGTGATCCTGTGCAAAAGCCCGATCGCCAATGACTGTGCTGCCACCATGATCCAAATCAAGCACCGGTGTGAAACTGAAATCAACGCCGCAAGCCCTGAGCTCGCTGGCCAAAATGAAACCGACCGAGGTGGCTGCCCGGCAAGCCTTCAATGCACCGGTGCCCACAGGGTTTGGGCCATCGTCCAGCCACATCTCACCCAAGCGGCGCATGGGAGGCAAGTGCGTAAAGCCATCATTGCGAAAACGCTGAACGCGCCCGCCCTCGTGGTCCACACCTATCAGCAGGTCTCGTCTGACCGCTTTGATGGCGGTGCACAGTTGGCTCAGCTGGGAACGGTTCACCCAATTTCGACCAAACAGAATAACCCCTCCCGTCAGCGGATGCGCCAAGCGCTGGCGATCCAAGGCGGTCAAGCTGTGCGCTTCAAGGTCGATGATGAGCGGTGCGTGATGGGTCATGTGAAGGCCTCAAGCCAAGGTTTCGACCACACAAAAACTGGCGGCATAGTCCACTTCGTCGGTCACGGTGATGTGCGCAAGCAGGCCCTTGGCTTCAAACCAGGATTTGAGTTCGCCATGCAAGACCACCGTTGGTTGGCCGCTTGGCAGCTTGGCTATTTCACAGTGCCGCCAAGTCATGGGCATGCGCATACCCAGACCGACAGCTTTGCTGAAAGCTTCTTTTGCTGAAAAGCGCGTGGCAACAAAACGGATACCGCGCTCGGGCCAACGTTGGCTGCGTGACCGGAATACCTTCAGCTCGGCATCGCTGAGTATCTTGGCTGCAAAGCGCTCCCCGTGCCTGGCCAAACTCGATCGGATGCGGCGGATATCGCAGATGTCAGTGCCAATACCGTAAATCATGGCTGGGGCTCCAAAGCCCGCAGGTAGGCCGTGACCGCCGCCTGGTAACCCAGCTCCAAGGCATCGGCCACAAGCGCATGGCCAATCGACACTTCTTTCAATGCGGGAATGGCTTTGACAAATCCAGGCAGATTGTGTTGATTCAAGTCGTGACCCGCGTTCACCCCCAGTCCGAGCGCATGGGCAGCGTCAGCGGTTTGGACATACCGCGCCAACGCAAACGCCTCCTGCGGTCCGCCCCAGGCGGCCGCATAAGGTTCGGTGTACAGCTCGACCCGGTCAGCACCCAAGGCTTGCACGGCCGCCATCTGGTCTGGCAAGGGGTCCATGAACAAACTCACCCGCACACCCAAGCTTTTACATTCTTGAATCAAAGGCTGCAAGCGCTCAGCATCTTTCGGAAATTGCCATCCATGGTCACTGGTGAATTGCCCTTCACTGTCGGGCACGAAAGTCACTTGCTGAGGATGCACAGAACGCACAAACGCCATCAAATTATGGAAGGGGTTGCCTTCAATATTGAACTCACGGTCAGGCCAGGCTTTCATGACTTCCAGCAAGTCGTGCACATCGTGTGAACGAATGTGCCTTTCGTCTGGCCGAGGGTGGACCGTGATACCCTGCGCGCCGGCTTCTAAGCACAGTTGCGCTGCGCGGGTCACGCTTGGAATACCCAACTGCCGCGAGTTGCGCAGCAGCGCGACTTTGTTCACATTGACGGACAAGGCAATGGGTGAGTGCTTCAGGTTCATAAATTTTGAATATCGATCATCATTTGTCGGGTCTTGAGTGAACCCACACCACAATGGTAGTTCAGCAAAGCCCTCAATTGCGGTCTCAAATCAGAAACGAGAGGCCAGCATGTTCTGAGCGTTGCAGTGTAAGGCGATGCGTCGTCCATGGCACATTGAAGCTGCCCCCATTGGGCGCCCGACAAACTGGTTCGGTCATCCTCATGGGCCAAGCGCAAACCCCCTTCAGGGACAAGACAATACCGTTCACCTGAAGCCAAGGCGTTCATGGTCATGGTTTGTTGGTCCAGGCTGGGCAAAAGGCCAATCCCCCGCAAGAGCATCAGCTCAAATACACGCAAGGCCGCTTGGCGCAAGTCGGGGCCTTCTGTGGCCAAAATTTGAATGGTGGCCGCATAAACATCAAATAAATCACTGTGCGGGTCATCCCGGGCCAGCAGGCGCATGAGCAACTCATTGAGGTAGTAGCCCGAGAGCAAGGCGTCGCCCGTGGGCATCACATGACCGCCAACCCATTCCACGCCTTTGAGCGTGCGAATGTCCGAGTCCCCGCCGTAATTCACAGACAAAGGTTGCATGGGCAGCAAGATGGGACGAAAACTTGAACTCGGACGCTTGGCTCCCTTGGCCACCAAGGCCACACGGCCATGGTGGCGCGTCAGAACTTCCAAGATCAAACTGGTTTCGCTCCAGTCGTACCGGTGCAAAACAAAAGCGGGCTCTTCGCTGATGCGTTGGGTTGCCATGGCAAACAGTCAGACCCCGTTCAAGCCTTTGGCCGGCCCTTTATTCATAACCAAAGGAGCGCACACGGGCTTCATCATCAGCCCAACCTGAACGGACTTTGACCCAAATTTCAATGAACACTTTGGCATCCAGCAGTTTTTCAAGCTCTTGTCTGGCTTCGGTGCCAATCCGCTTGAGTCGCTCTCCTTTGTCACCAATGACCATGGCTTTGTGGCCATCACGTTCCACCACAATCGTGGCGGCAATGCGCACCATGCGTTTACTGGTGCGCCCCTTTTCCTCTTCAAACTTTTCAATGACCACGGTGGAGGTGTAGGGCAACTCATCGCCGGTGAAGCGGAATAGTTTTTCGCGCACAATTTCACTGGCCAAGAATTTTTCACTGCGGTCCGTCAACTCATCTTCGGCGTAAAACCACGCTTGCTCAGGCAGGTATTTTTCACAAATACCAAACAAGCGTTGCACATCCTTGGCATTCTTGGCCGACATGGGCACAAACTCATTGAAAGGATGGCGCTCCTGCATTTCACGCAGCCAGGGCGCAATATCGCCTCTGCGATGGATGGTATCGAGCTTGTTGGCCACCAACAAACACGGCACACCCGGTTTAAGCAGCGCCAGCACTTTGGCATCGGCCAATTGAAAACTGCCAGCCTCCACCACAAACAAAACCAAGTCCACATCGGCCACAGCGCCCAACACCGTCTTGTTGAGCGATTTGTTCAAGGCTGCACTGTGCAAGGTCTGAAAACCCGGCGTGTCGACAAACACGAACTGAGTCTGGCCTTCGGTGCGAATGCCGGTGATACGGTGACGGGTGGTCTGTGCTTTGCGTGAGGTGATGCTGATTTTTTGACCTACCAAAGCATTGAGCAAAGTTGATTTGCCCACGTTGGGTTTGCCCACGATTGCAATCAAACCGCACCGCTGGGCCTGGGCTCCTGACTCCGAATCCTTCACCTCTGCGGGCGTTAAAGGCTGAACGTTCACGCCAGGGATCTGAATGGTCCTGCGCACAGGGGCGGAAGGTGTGAGGCTTTCACGCAGTTCATCGTCCTCAGCTGAGTGGGAGGGCGAAGGCCCGTCAATCATGTTCATCAGGAAGCCTTGACTTTGAGTGTTTCCAGCATCGCTGCTGCTGCGGCTTGTTCGCCGGCTCGGCGTGAGGTGCCCAGTCCCAATTGAGAAAGGCCCATCTCACGTATGTCGCAGGCCACCTCGAACATCTGTTTGTGTGCGGCGCCGCGTGTGGCCACCACGGTGTAGAGCGGCAATTGCAGTTTGCGCCCTTGCAGCCATTCTTGCAACTCGGTTTTCGGATCTTTGGACGCCGCTTGCATTTGGGGATTGACAGTGACGTCTTTGAACAAACGCAAAACCAAGTCCTGCGCAGCCGAATATCCCGCATCCAGGTAAACCGCACCAATCAAGGCCTCGACCGCGTCGGCCAAGATCGAAGGACGTTTTTGCCCGCCAGAGCGCAACTCGCCTTCACCCAGTCGAAGAACACCTGACAACTGCAAATCAAAGGCCAATTGGAAGAGCGTATCTTGCTTGACCAAATTGGCACGCACACGGGAAAGATCGCCTTCGGCTTGGTCATTCAATTTTTCGTACAGCCAGTGGGCAACGGACAGGTTCAAGACGGAATCGCCTAAAAACTCCAAACGTTCATTGTGGTCTGCCGAAAAACTGCGGTGTGTGACCGCTCTTTCAAGCAAACGCGTGTCTTTGAATCCATGCCCCAAACGATCTTGCAGGGCTCTCAGTCCATCACTCAATGCCATAGATGCAGGCTCTGCGCGGTCAATGGAATCCGCCAATGCGCTTGATATTGCCAAAGTTCATCCAAACAAAAAAAGCACGACCGACAATGTTGGCGTCGGGCACAAAACCCCAATATCGAGAGTCCAATGAGTTGTCACGGTTGTCACCCATCATGAAGTAGTGGCCCGGCGGGACTTTGCAGACCACGCCTTCAACGCTGTAACGACAGTTTTCATGGAATTTGAATGCGTCTGCACCTGAGACGAACACAGGGCGGTCATCATCCTGAATCAACATGTGGGGCTTGTCTCCCAGGGCCTCATCAAATTGTTTGAAATAGCGCATGGCAGATTCATCGAAAAATTCTGGCAAATTGTTGCGCTGAACCACTTGGCCATTGATGCTCAGCTGTTTGTTCAAATACGACACTTCATCCCCCGGCAAGCCAACCACGCGCTTGATGTAGTCCACGCTGGGGCGCGGAGGGTAGCGAAAAACCATCACATCACCGCGCTGCACGGGGGTGCCTTCGGTCAGCTTGATGTTGACCACTGGCAGGCGCACACCGTAGTGAAATTTATTGACCAAAATCAAGTCGCCGATCCACAAGGTCGGGATCATGGAGCCTGATGGGATTTTGAAAGGTTCGAACAAAAAAGAACGCAGCACAAAGACCACCAAGATCACCGGAAACAAGCCGGCCGTCCAATCCAGCCACCAAGGCTGCATCAACAATTTGTCACGCGCCGGAGCGGTATCGGTATCGATTTTCTGAATGCCCATGCGGGTCAACTCTTGCCGTCTGGCATGCGCGTCGGATTCAAGTTGCATCGCGGCCGCTTGTCTGCGTGGCAAGAAATAAAATCGCTCGCCTAACCAATAGATGCCCGTCACGACGACCGCCATCAGCAGCAATAAAGCAAAATTGCCTTCGATCATGCCAAGATACCAAGAGCCTGCATAGCCCGCAAAAGCAGCCAAGACCAAGCTAGTTAAATATTGCATTTTTCAATCTTCCACTTGCAAAATGGCCAAGAAGGCCTCTTGGGGCACTTCAATAGATCCAATTTGTTTCATTCGTTTTTTACCGGCTTTTTGTTTTTCGAGCAACTTGCGCTTGCGCGAAATGTCGCCACCATAACACTTGGCCAAGACGTTTTTGCGTAAAGCTTTGATGGATTCTCGGGCAATGATATTGGAGCCGATGGCGGCTTGAATCGCCACATCAAACATTTGACGGCTGATGATTTCGCGCATTTTGGCCACCACCGCACGACCACGGTATTGGGACTGCGAACGGTGCACGATGATGGACAAAGCGTCCACCTTTTCACCGTTGAGCAAAATATCCACTTTCACCACATCGGAGGCCCGAAATTCCAAGAAGGTGTAATCCATGGATGCATAGCCGCGTGAAACCGATTTGAGCTTGTCAAAAAAGTCCAGCACGATCTCGCCCAGGGGCATTTCATAAGTCAACATGACCTGACGGCCGTGATAGGCCATGTTCATTTGCAAACCCCGCTTTTGGTTGGCCAAGGTCATAACCGGTCCGACATAGTCCTGGGGCATGTACAAATGCACCGTGACAATGGGCTCGCGAATTTCCTGCAGTTTGCCCTGTTCGGGCATCTTGGAGGGGTTTTCAACCATGAGGACTTCGCCGTCGGCCTTGACAACTTGGTAAACCACGCTGGGTGCGGTTGTGATCAGATCTTGGTCAAACTCGCGCTCGAGCCGCTCTTGCACAATTTCCATGTGCAACAAACCTAAAAAGCCGCAACGGAAACCAAAACCCAGAGCCTGTGAAACTTCAGGCTCGTAATGAAGTGACGCATCGTTGAGTTTGAGCTTTTCCAATGCGTCACGCAATGAATCGTATTCACTCGATTCGGTCGGGTACAAACCGGCAAAAACCTGAGGTTGAATTTCTTTGAAGCCCGGCAATGCTTCTGAAGCAGGCCCCAAGTTATTGGGCAGCTTCTTTTCAAGGGTGATGGTGTCGCCCACTTTGGCGGCCTGGAGCTCTTTGATGCCGGCGATGATGTATCCCACCTGACCGGCTTCCAGGCTCGGCCGCGGCTCGTTAGCAGGCGTGAACACACCTAAATTGTCGGCGTTGTAAACAGTCTCTGTGGCCATCATTTTGAAACGCTCGCCTTTGGCCAAGCGCCCATCAATGACCCTGACCAACATCACCACGCCCACATAGGTGTCAAACCAGCTGTCGACGATCATGGCTCGCAAAGGCGCATTCGGATTGCCCTTGGGCGCTGGAATCTTGGCCACAATGGCTTCGAGAATGTCATCAACGCCCATGCCCGTTTTGGCCGAACAAGGAATGGCGTCACTGGCATCAATGCCAATCACGTCCTCGACTTCTGCTTTGGCATTTTCGGGATCGGCTTGCGGCAAATCCATTTTGTTCAGAACTGGCACGACCTCCACACCCAGGTCCAATGCGGTGTAGCAATTGGCCACTGTCTGCGCCTCAACACCCTGACTGGCATCGACCACCAACAAAGCCCCCTCACAGGCCGACAAGGAGCGAGAAACCTCATAGGAGAAATCCACGTGACCAGGTGTGTCGATCAAATTCAGGTTGTAAATCTGCCCGTCTTTGGCTTTGTATTGGAGCGCCGCTGTTTGCGCTTTGATGGTGATGCCACGTTCTTTTTCAATGTCCATCGAGTCCAACACCTGCGCAGACATCTCGCGATCCTGGAGGCCACCACATCGCTGAATAAGTCGGTCGGCCAAGGTCGATTTGCCATGGTCAATGTGGGCAATGATCGAAAAATTTCTGATGTGATTCATCAAGGCGTTGCTTCAAGTGTTTGAAATTGAAAGGACCCGTACAAGAAAAAAGGGCGCGTCAAACTCGACGCGCCCTGAACCAACAATCTATGGCAACTGCGATAGCTGGAGCTTCATTGTAGGCAAAAAGCCTTGGGCACACATCCTCAAAATCGCATAGCGCGCAGCGTTGTCCCACTGCAACATAAAAGTTATTCACAGCTTAATAACAACCCATCAGGGCTTCTATTGAACAAGTTGTGGGTGGGCTGTGGATCGGTGGTGGACTGAAGATGAACATCCCACATCATGGCAATTTACCTGCACTTAATACGGTGAATAGAGGATCAAGACAGTGGATTTTAGCCATTTTTGTTGTGAGACTTCAAGAAAGTTGGCGTTCACTGACTTTTGAAAATCTGCGTCCGATGGGCATTTGAAGGTTCAAGGTGTTGCCTTGGCGCCATGAAAGACCTGAAATCCCCACATGAAAACTGGGGTTTCAGGATTTTCAAAACGCTTTCTGAAGCCGGTACATGCTCAGCGGCCGGGTCGAATCAAGGCGTATTGCGCCACATCCGATCGGCGAAACAAGACATTGAAGGGCTTGCTTTTGTCGATCTTGCCCATGGCCAACTCAAAGTCACGCAACCGCATGATTTCAAGGTTGGCGATGGCCAAAATGACATCACCCTCGCGCAAACCAGCTCGGGCTGAAGCATCCGCAACCGACTCAATGCGAACCCCGCCTTTCAAGTTGAGTTCCTTTTTTTGCGCATCCGTCAATTCGGCGACCACCAAGCCCATGGACTGCGCTGTACCGGGCGGCTTGGGCTCTGCCGTTGGCGTCACCGTTTTGCTTGTTTTGACAGGCTCCAGCTCGGCAATGGTCACCGCCAACTCTTTGCTCGCTCCCCGCCTGAAAACAAGCAAATTGCTGCGAGTCCCGGGCTTGGTGTTGCCAACCAAGCGGGGCAGGTCCGAGGCCTTTTCAATCGGCTTGTTGTCAAAGCGTGTGATGATGTCCCCCGGCTCCAATCCCGCCTTATCGGCAGGAGAGCCTGACTCAATGCTGCGTACCAAGGCACCTTGCGCGGCGCCCAATCCTATTGACTCGGCCACCTCTTTGGTCACGTCGCCAATTTGAACCCCGATACGACCACGCGTCACGCGCCCAGTCTGGCGCAATTGCTCGCTCACCCGAATGGCTTCGTCCATTGGAATGGCAAATGAAATACCCATGAACCCCCCAGAGCGCGAATAGATCTGGCTGTTAATGCCCACAACCTCCCCGCGCATGTTGATCAAAGGGCCGCCAGAATTACCCGGATTGATCGCCACATCTGTTTGAATGAAAGGCAAGTAGTCGCCGGTGTCGCGTTGCTTGGCGCTGACAATGCCTGCAGTGACCGAATTCTCAAGCCCAAACGGGGAACCAATGGCCATCACCCACTCACCGACTTTCAAGCGCGAGACATCGCCGACCTTGACCGCCGGCAATCCGGTGGCCTGGATTTTCACAACCGCCACATCGGTTCTTTTGTCTGCACCAATGATTTGGGCTTTGAATTCTCTTTTGTCGGTCAAGGTCACCAACACTTCATCAGCACCGTCCACCACGTGGGCATTGGTCATGATGTAACCGTCTGAGGACAAGACAAATCCTGAACCGACCCCTTTGGGCTGAGCAGGCTCTTCTGGGCCCTGCGGTTTGTTGTTGCGAGGATTTTGCCGGGGCGCATTGGGCATGGGAACGCCAAAAAACTTGCGGAAAAGGTCTTGCATTTCTTCATCAGAACCCGCCCCACCTTGGGCAGATGCTTTGACTTTTTCCAAGGTCCGGATATTCACAACCGAAGGACCCACCAGTTCCACCAACTCTGTGAAATCAGGCAAGCCTTTGACTGACTGCGCATGCACAGCCGTCGGCGAAAAAGCCATTGAGGCCAAAGTGAAAGAAACTGGTAAGGCCGTGAGGCAACTCAACGATGCCACACCCATCCATCCAGAGATACGCCTGCAAGTCTTGATCATTCTGACACTCCATCGTGAAAAGCCAATAAACCGGCTATGTAAGGTCTTACAACGGAACTTTCAAGCGGTCTTCATGGGATGCTGGCGCGAATATACAGCGCAACGCATGCCATGCCAGTGTGCGGGTGCAAATCCCTTGTAAAGCCAGACCCATTGCTGCATGCGAGAAGCGTTGTGCGATGTACCGGTCAACCGCAATAACAAGCCTTTTTGGACATCCAAAACCACGACAACACTGGCCATCGTCTGAAAAATCGCATTGTGGCCACTGTCCAAACAGCCCCAATCTTGGCCATCCCAGACAAGCCAAGATGCGGTGTTTTTATGGGCCATCATCGGCAAGCAGGCCATACCGATAAAGACCCCTGTGAAGATGGAAATACCAGCCATCCATCGTCCGATCTGCCCCTGACTGACAAGGCCAAACATCAAAACAACACCGATCCACACCAGCGCGGCGCAAAGCCAGAATGGCCATAAAAAACGCCCCACCGGGTACATCACCAAGGGGGCGTTTCGCATCAATCGAGCTTCGCGTTAAATGCGTTTAAAGACCAAACTGCCGTTGGTGCCACCAAACCCAAAGTTGTTTTTCAGGGCCACTTCGATCTTGACGTCGCGTGCTGTGTTGGCGCAGTAATCGAGGTCACATTCAGGGTCCGGGTTGTCCAAGTTGATGGTGGGCGGAACTTTTTGGTGGTAAAGGGATAAAACGGTAAAAATGCTTTCAACACCGCCTGCACCACCCAGTAAGTGCCCCGTCATGGATTTTGTAGAGCTGATGACCGTGTTTTTAGCGTGGTCACCCAAGGCCGCTTTGATGGCGCTGGTTTCGTTGACATCTCCCAGTGGGGTGGATGTACCGTGGGCGTTCAGGTAATGAATCTGATCAGGATTCACACCCGCGTTGCGCATGGCCGACACCATGGCACGACGTGGACCGTCCATGCTGGGTGCAGTCATGTGACCCGCATCCGCACTCATGCCGTAACCGCTCAATTCAGCATAAATCTTTGCGCCACGGGCCTTGGCATGCTCGTATTCTTCGAGCACCATCACGCCCGCACCTTCACCCAAAACAAAACCGTCGCGGTCTTTGTCCCAAGGACGTGAGGCGGCCGTGGGATCATCATTGCGGGTCGACAACGCACGCATGGCAGCAAAACCGCCAACACCCAGGGGCGATACGCAGGCCTCCGACCCACCGGCCACAACCACATCGGCATCCCCGTATTCGATCATGCGGCCGGCCTCTCCTATGCAGTGCAAACCCGTGGTGCAAGCTGTCACAACTGCCAAATTAGGGCCTTTGAAGCCACACTTCATGGACACGTGGCCGGCAATCATGTTGATGATTGAAGCCGGCACAAAAAACGGGGAAATACGTCTTGGACCACGGTTGGTGTACTCGGCATGCATGCCCTCAATCATCGGCAAGCCGCCGATGCCTGAACCGATCACGCAACCGATTCGAGTGGCCAACTCATCATCCAATGCATCACCCGTAGGCAAACCTGAGTCATGGACAGCCTGCATGGCCGCTGCGACACCGTAATGGATGAAGTGATCCATGGTGCGTGCATCCTTGGCGGAGATGTACGCTTCGAGGTCAAAGTCCCTGACCTCTCCCGCAATCTTGCAGGCAAAGGCAGAGGCATCAAATTTAGTGATCAGGCCAATACCAGACTGACCAGCAAGGAGGTTGGACCAGGCATCGGCGACCGTGTTGCCCACGGGGCTGATGCATCCCAAACCCGTGACAACAACGCGGCGCCGGGTCATCGTTGATCAGGCCTTTTTGCTTTGTGCGTAATCAACCGCGGCTTGAACCGTCGTGATTTTTTCTGCATCTTCGTCTGGAATTTCGATGCCGAATTCGTCTTCTAAGGCCATCACCAACTCCACGGTGTCCAAGGAGTCTGCGCCCAAATCGGCCACAAAGGCTTTTTCATTGGTCACTTGTGACTCTTCAACGCCGAGTTGTTCGGCAATGATTTTTTTGACACGTGCTTCGATATCGCTCATGGTTCCCTCTGAGGGTTGTGAAAAAAGAGATTTTAACCGCCTCAGACCATGCAAACAGGATGCATGGCAAAACGGACACTATAAATAGGCGATTCAGGCCATGAACATGCCGCCATTGACATGCAATTCTTGACCGGTGACGTAGGCTGCCAATGGGCTGGCCAGATAACTGACGGCATGCGCAATGTCTGCGGGCAGGCCAAGGTGTCCCAAGGGAATTTGATTCAAAAGTGCTTTGTGCTGGGCTTCGGGCAAAGCTGCGGTCATGTCTGTCTCGATAAAACCCGGCGCCACACAATTGACTGTGATGTTGCGGCTGCCCAGTTCACGGGCCAATGCACGGGTCATCCCGGCCACGCCTGCTTTGGAGGCGGCATAGTTGGCCTGCCCCGGGTTGCCCGATGCGCCCACCACGCTGGTGATGCTGATGATGCGGCCGTAGCGCTGTTTCATCATGGGGCGCATCACGCCGCGGCTCATACGAAAAACGGCCTTCAGGTTGGTGTCCATCACCGCGTCCCAATCGTCGTCTTTCATGCGCATCGCCAACCCATCGCGGGTGATTCCAGCGTTATTGACCAACACATGCAAAGCGCCCTGCTCCTGGACGATGCTGTCAATCAAGGCCTCGGCGGCGGCCGCATCATTGACATCCAAATGCGCACCCCGGCAACCCGCAAAGGCTGACAAAGCCGCACAGATGCGCGCACTGCCTTCATCGGTGGTTGCGGTGCCAATCACTTTGAGTCCTTGCTGGGCCAATTGCAAAGCGATGGCGGCACCAATACCGCGTGAAGCGCCAGTGACCAGGGCCACTTGACCCGCAAATTGAATATCGCTCATGCCAATTGCCCCTTGACGTCTTGTAAAGACGCTGAATCGAAAACGGCCAGCCCTGACATTTCGGCATCAATGCGCTTGACCATTCCAGCCAAAACTTTGCCAGGTCCGCACTCCACCAGGTTCAGAATACCCCGCGATTTGATGGCCTGCACACACTCCACCCAGCGCACCGGACCAAAGGCTTGGCGGTACAAGGCATCCCGAATGCGCTGCGCATCGGTTTCCGCAAGGACGTCAATGTTGTTGATCACCGGAATGTGCGCTGAACCGAAAACGGTATCCGCCAATTGGGCCGCCAATTTGTCGGCCGCGGGCTTCATCAAACTTGAATGGAAAGGCGCCGACACCGGCAACAACAGGGCGCGTTTGGCGCCGTTGGCCTTCAACACTTCACAGGCTTTGTCCACCGCTGCTTTGCTGCCTGCAATGACGGTTTGCGCTGGATCATTGAAGTTCACGGCCTCCACCACCTCCCCGCTCTGCGTTGCAAAAGTGGCTTGTGCCTCTGCGCAACCCGCAATGACCTGCTCCGATGGCATGCCCAGAACAGCCGCCATGGCACCGACGCCGACTGGCACGGCTTCTTGCATGGCAGCAGCGCGAAAACGGACCAAAGGCGCCGCTTGCGCCAAAGTCAAAACACCGCAAGCCACCAAGGCGGAATACTCGCCCAAGGAATGTCCGGCCATCACAGCGGGTTGGGCACCGCCTTCGAAGCGCCAGGCACGGTAAGCGGCTACAGCAGCGACCAACATCACCGGCTGTGTATTGGTTGTCAAAGCCAATGCTTCTTTCGGCCCTTGGCGAATCAGTGCGCCCACATCTTCGCCCAAGGCGTCAGAGGCTTCTTTCAAAGTTTCAAGAACCGCAGGGTGATCGCCCCACGCATCGAGCATACCGACCGACTGGGAACCTTGGCCTGGAAAAACAATTGCAAATGTGGTCATGGTGTTGTTCATGAAAAAACCTTTCAGCGCCAGCCGGTTTACCCAACCAGCGCCGGCCTTGCTGCCCAGCGCTCAGAGCTTGAGCAGGACAGAGCCCCAAGTGAAGCCGCCGCCGACACCTTCTAATAAAAGGGTTTGCCCTTTTTGGATGGTACCGTTGCGCACGGCGTGATCCAGCGCCAAGGGGATGGACGCGGCCGAAGTATTGCCATGCTGATCGACCGTGACAATCACCTTGTCCATGGACATTTTCAGCTTACGGGCCGTGCTTTGCATGATCCGGATATTGGCCTGATGCGGGATCAACCAATCGATATCGGCTTGCGTCAATTGCGCCTTCGCCAAACTGGCGCGGGCGGTTTCTTCCAAAACACCTACCGCCAGTTTAAATACCGCCTGGCCATCCATTTTCAAAACTGGATCGCCCAGAACAGCGCCACCGCAGACGTGACCCGGCACGCACAAAATGGCGGAATATTGGCCATCGGCATGGATGTCGGTGGCCAAAATGCCAGGCGTATCGGACGCTTCGAGCACAACGGCACCGGCACCATCACCAAACAAAACACAGGTCGTGCGGTCTTGGAAATCCAAAATTCGGCTGAAGACTTCCGCACCAATCACCAAGGCTTTGGAAGCAGAACCACTTTGAATCATGGCGTCAGCCACGGTCAAAGCATAGATAAAACCGCTGCAAACCGCTTGAAGGTCAAAAGCGGGGCAACCGGCAATGCCCAATTTATGCTGTATCAAGGTGGCCGTAGAGGGGAAAACCATATCGGGCGTTGATGTGGCGACGATGATCAAGTCAATTTGTTCAGGCTTTAAGCCTGCAGCTTCAATCGCCTTGCGCGCGGCTTGCACGCCCAAGTCACTGCTGGCCGAATCGGCATCGGCAAAGTGACGTGCACGGATACCCGTTCTCTCCACAATCCATTCATCAGAAGACTCCACGCCTTGCGCCGCCAACTCGGCAACCAAATCGGCATTGGTCAATCGTCGGGGCGGCAAAAAACTGCCAGTGCCAGTGATACGGGAATAAGGTCTCATTCGTGTGGGACCGGAGCGGCAACCTCTACCGGCAAGCCAGCCAACAAGGGGGCGGCATGCCTGATTCGGGCCTGGACTCGGTCGAGCAATTGGTGACGGGTTGCATCATACGCTCGGTTCAATGCAGTTTCGAAAGCCAATTCATCGGCTGAACCATGGCTTTTGAAGACCAAGCCCCGCAGTCCCAACAAGGCCGCACCGTTGTAACGGCGATGGTCTACCCGGGACTTGAATGCAGATAAGACTGGATAGGCCAAAAAGGCGGCGATTTTGGTGAAGATGCTGCGCGTAAATTCAGCAGTTAAAAAACCGCTGATCATCGTCGCCAAACCCTCACTGGCTTTGAGGGCCACATTGCCCACAAAACCATCGCAGATCACGATGTCCACGGTGCCCTTGAAAATATCGTTGCCTTCCACGTTCCCGTAGAAGTTCAAGTCGCCGGCCAGCGCCGCGGACCTCAACAATTCGCCCGTTTTCTTGATCAGGTCATTGCCTTTGATCACTTCTTCGCCCACATTGAGCAATCCCACGGTTGGATTTTCATTGCCTTGAAGCACAGCAACCAAGGCCGAACCCATGACCGCAAACTGCAGCAAGTCTTCAGGGGAGCAATCCACATTGGCCCCCAAGTCGAGCATGGTGGTGCCGCCGCCTTTGAAGTTAGGCATTTGTCCTGCAATAGCAGGTCGGTCAATGCCCTCCATGGTTTTAAGCACATAGCGGGCTATCGCCATCAAAGCACCGGTGTTGCCAGCCGAAATAGCCGCCTGCGCTGTGCCCAACTTGACTTGTTCAATGGCAATGCGCATGGAAGAGTCTTTTTTGCGGCGAAGGGCGATCTCAATGGAGTCGTCCATGCCCACCACTTCGCTGGCAGGCACCACTTTGCCTCGGACCTCTTGCCAGCCTGACAAGGCTTCGGGCAAGCCGACCAACAACAAACGCGCATCAGGGTGATTCGACAGAAAACGTCGACAGGCCGGCAGCGTCACACGGGGGCCATGGTCGCCACCCATGCAATCGACAGCCAGAGTGATCACATCGGGAATTGACATAAGGGGAGGTATCAAAAACAAAGGCCCGAGCTACGGTCAAAGTAGCATCGGGCCTTTGAAGCCAGTATGGATCAGGCTTCAGATTTGTTTTTCAACACCTGGCGGCCACGGTAAAAGCCGTTGGGGCTGATATGGTGACGCAGATGTGTTTCGCCCGTGGTGGGCTCCACCGCGATGCCGGGCACATTCAATGCGTTGTGCGAACGGTGCATGCCGCGCTTGGACGGAGACTTTTTGTTTTGCTGAACGGCCATGGTGGCTCCTTGAATGCGTTGGAGGCCGCGCGTTCGAAGAAGGACGCAGCTTCAGGGTTGTTTAAATACGCCAGGACTTGCCCAGCGAAGCCGCCCATTATAGCCCAACTTGGGACTTAATTGGACTTTTTGAGCTTCAGGCCGGCCAAAGCCGCAAAGGGGTGGGGGCGTTTTTCCTCTTCAAGGTCAAATGGAGGGGTTTGGTCTGACATCTGCAAAGGCTCAGGGCAAGTCCCATGCAAAGGAACCAAAGGCATGGCCAAAATCACCTCGTCTTCGACCAACTCAATCAGATTGAATTCTCGGCTGATGGCCAACAGATCCTCTTCCTCCTCGTCATCGAGCGCCAAAGCTGTGGCCTCATCCGCGACGAATCGGAAAGATCTGTCCACATCCACAGGCGTCAATACCGGGCTGAGACAGCGCTGGCACAAGAGCGGCAATGCCGCATGGACTTCCAAATGAAGCCAGACTTGGTCTTGGGCCCCCACTTCAGCCACAGCTTCGCCCCGTGCTTGCCACTGGACAGGTGGCGACACCCAGCCAACTTCAGACTCTGCTGCAAGACGCGCCCATTGCGCCAAGGGTGCCTCGCCTGTCAGCGTGGCGCCCTCCCGAGAAAAAGCCCTCACATCGAGCCGGTGAGGGGGCCACTTGGCATCGCTTTTATGTTCCATGCATGCAGTGTAAGAGAATCATGGGATGTCCTATGCCGAATTGAACACTTACTCAACCGAAGGTCGCAACCTCGTTTTGGGCTCTACATCACGCTATCGACGCGAGCTGCTGGCGCGTTTACGCATCCCGTTTGTCACCGCCTCGCCAGAAGTAGATGAGACACCCCACATCGGCGAAACACCCCGACAACTGGCTTTGCGGCTGGCACTGGCCAAAGCGCAGGCGGTGGCCCTTCAGTTCCCGCAAGCGGTGGTCATCGGGTCTGACCAGGTTGCCGATTTGGACGGCGAACCCTTGGGAAAGCCAGGGGAACATGACCGCGCCGTGGCGCAACTGCGTCGCATGCGAGGCCAAATGGTTATTTTCCAAACTGCGGTCTCTGTGGTGTGTTTGGCCAGCCAATTTCAAGAAACCCAACTGGCCCAGGTCAAAGTGCGGTTCCGTGACCTGAGCGATGCCGAGATCGAAGCGTATTTGCGGGCAGAAGAGCCCTATGACTGTGCGGGCAGTGCCAAAAGCGAAGGACTGGGCATCGCACTGCTCGAGTCGATTGACAGCGACGACCCGACCGCGCTGGTGGGATTGCCCTTGATTCGAACTTGCAAAATGATCCGGACTGCAGGCGTTCGTATTTTATGAGCGCGCCTCTCACACCGCTTGGCCGCCTGTTCTTGGTGCCCGCACCTTTGGATTTTGGCTGCGACAGTGTCACGGCCTTGGAAGAGGTCATGCCCATCGGCACTTTGAAAGTCGCCGCCCGACTCACCCATTGGATATGTGAAAACGCCAAATCGACACGCGCTTACTTGAAGCGGGTAGATGCGCTGGTGCCCTTGCTGACGCCCATTCAAAGCCAACACATCACCGAGTTGCCCCGGCAAGTGCATAAAAAGGGCGACCACCTGGGGGACTTCGATGCCAAACCTTTGCTGGCTTGTGCGCTGCAAGGGCATGACCTTGGATTGGTCAGCGAAGCGGGCATGCCCGCCGTGGCCGATCCTGGCAGCTCGGTGGTGCGCGCAGCGCACACTTTGGGCATCAGCGTCATGCCCTTGATCGGACCGGTTTCATTGCTGTTGGCCTTGGCCGCGTCTGGACTGAATGGCCAAAATTTCGCTTTTGTCGGCTATCTGCCGCAAGACAGTGCAGAGCGGAGCAAACGGATTCGGGAACTCGAAACTGTGGCCCTGCGAACGGGACAAACCCAATTGTTCATTGAAACCCCTTACCGCAACGCCGCTCTTTTGCAAGCTTTGCTGCAATCTTTGCAGGCCTCAACGCGGCTGGCCATCAGCAGCGGCTTGACGCTTGCCACTGCGCAATCACGCAGCGCATCTGTCAGTCAATGGAAAAAACAAGCCGAGGGGCCGAACAACAGCACACCCGCTGTCTATGCCATCGGGCCTTGACAAGCGGGTCGGCACTACTTCAGCGCAAATTGACAGAGGACTGCATGGCACGCCATGCGCCCTCGCCCATCGCCGCGCCAAATCGTTTGGCCAAGCGCTCAGCCACATTTTCCCGCCGGGTGTAGTCCGTGATGTCTTCGGCTTTGACCACATCACGGGCCACCATGTCGAGGCTGCCCATGGCATCGGCCAAGCCCAATTCGACCGCTTGCTGACCACTCCAGAATAAACCGCTGAACATCTCAGGGGTTTCTTTCAATCGATCGCCACGGCCTTTTTTGACCGCTTCGATGAATTGCGCATGAATTTGATTGAGCATCAGTTGCGCGTGTTTACGTTGGGCATCCGTTTGCGGGCTGAACGGGTCAAGAAACCCCTTGTTTTCGCCGGCCGTCATCAAGCGGCGCTCTACACCCAATTTGTCCATCAAGCCGGTGAAACCAAAACCGTCCATCAACACCCCGATACTGCCCACAATGCTGGCCTTGTCGACGTAAATTTGGTCTGTCGCTGCCGCAATGTAATAGGCAGCAGAAGCGCAAGACTCTTCGACCACGGCATAAATCGGCTTTTTATAAACCGCTTTCAAACGGTGGATTTCATCGTTGATGATGCCCGCCTGAACCGGGCTGCCACCGGGAGAGTTGATGACCAGCACCAAGGCCTTCGAGCCGGAGTCCTCCAAGGCGCTGCGCATGGCTTGCACAATATTTTCTGCACTTGAGTCGGCACCCGAAGCAATTTCACCCTTGATCTCAACGGTCGCTGTGTGGGCCGATGTCGGGTTGTTGGCAGGCGCATTGTCGTTGCGTAAAACCCAGAATCCTGCCAGAGCGAACACCAGCCATGCCAACCTCAAGCCAATATTCCATCTCCGCGCCACTTTGGCTTCTTGTAAATTAGAGAAAACCAGCTTTTCCAAAACCTGTCTGTCACTGCCTGCTTGTGGCTCAGGCGTTGCGGACTTGGCCGTCTCCAGCTTTTCGGCTGCCGCAGCAGGATTCAGGATCGGCTCAATGGTTTCAGGGGAAGGCTCTTGCATGTCAAAATTCAGAAGGTTTCAGGTTGTACTCAGTATGCCAGTGAACGACTTCATTGTGCTCAGCCAAGGTGATTTTGACCAAACCTCCCCGACAAGGGCCACCTGCGCATGCACCGGTCAGGGGGCTGTACATGGCCCCATGGGTGGCACACATCAGCCATTGTCCTGAAGCATCGAAAAACCGGTCAGGCTGAAAATCCAACTCCATGGCCACATGGGTGCAGCGGTTCAGGTAAGCCTGCACCTGCCCTGCATGCCGCACAGCAAAGGCACGGCAAGTTTGCCCGCCATAAACCACATCAAAGGGAACTGCACGTCCACCGTCTTGCAGGTCGGCTGAATGGCAAAGAGGTATCCACTCATTCATGAAGTTGCCCCTTAAGCGTGGTGTTTCAGCCAGTCACTCAATTGAGCCACCGAATGCGCAATGGTCAAAGGTTTGAGCTCATGAAAAGCCTCGGGCTCATGGGCACCATAGCTGACAGCCACACTCGGGCATCCCGCATTCAAAGCCATTTGCAAATCATGGGTGGTGTCACCGATCATCAAGGTGCGTTCAGGCGCCACGCCGAATTCACGCATCAACTCGTGCAACATCAAAGGGTTGGGTTTACCAGCGGTTTCGTCGGCGGTACGAGAAGCATCAAAAACGCCTTTCAAGGCCACATCGTGCAAGGCTTCACTCAGCCCTTTGCGACTTTTACCGGTCGCCACAACAAGCCAATGGTGGCGTGACTTCAGATCAGCCAGCAGGGGCAAAACACCCTCAAACAAACTGATGTCATCGCGGTGCTGCATGTAGTGGTGCCGGTAGCGTTGACCCAATTCAGTGTATTTTTCAGGCGAGACGTCAGGCGCCGCATGCGCTAAGGCCTGCGGCAGGGCCATGCCAATCACATAGGAAGCGGCTGCGTGGGTCGGCTCTTGACCGCCGACGTCAACCACCGCGCGCTGAATGCAGCGGGTGATGATCGCGGTGGAGTCGAACAAGGTGCCGTCCCAATCGAAGGCGATCAGGTCAAACTGACGGGGTCTGGAGTCGGTCATGGTCTTTGAATTGTTGAAGTTCGCTCGGCAAGGGGGCCAGCAACTCGACTCGCTCGCCCGACAGGGGGTGGTTGAACTGCAATCGCCAGGCATGCAAGAACATGCGTTTGCGGCCTTGTTTTTGCAGCATTTTGTTCCATTCAAAATCGCCGTACTTGTCATCGCCCGCAATCGGATGCCCCTGCGAAGCCAAATGCACTCTGATTTGGTGCGTCCGCCCGGTTTTAATGGTCACTTCCAGCAAAGTGCAACCCTTCAGGCGTTCAGCCACCTTGACCAAGGTGATGGAACGCATGCCTTCAGGGTCTTCGGGTGAGGTCACCCGCACGCGGCGCTCGCCATCGGGCAGCAAAAACTTGTGCAAGGGCAAGTCAATGACTTTGTTTTTTTCAGGCCATTGACCCTGAACCAAGGCCAAATAAGTCTTGCCCGTTTCACGCTCACGGAACTGGTCCTGCAAATGCTTCAATGCGCTGCGTTTTTTGGCGACCAGCAAAATGCCGCTGGTCTCGCGGTCGAGTCGGTGCACCAACTCCAGCAGTTTGGCCTGCGGCCGCGCTTGGCGCAATTGCTCGATCACGCCGAAACTCACGCCGGAGCCGCCATGCACCGCCACACCGGCGGGCTTGTCCAGCGCCAACAGGGCCTCATCTTCCAGTAAAACCGGAAACTCGCGCCCCGGGGCTGGACGCGCAGCTTTTTCGGCCACTTTGTCTGAAATGCGCACAGGCGGCAGCCGCACCACATCGCCCGTCTCGACCCGGCTGTCGGCCGATGCCCTGCCTTTGTTGACCCGCACCTCGCCGCTGCGGATGATTCGATACACATGGGTTTTGGGCACCCCTTTGAGGTGCCGGATCAGGTAATTGTCCAAACGTTGACCCGCCGACTCCTCGTCGACGGTGAGCCATTTCACTTCCAAAAGGACGGGCGCTTGGTTGCCCCCTATAATGTGTTTCAACAGCGTCAGGTCGTAAGTGGTTGATTTGAATGGAAATGAATTCCTTGAGACAAGGAGTTTAGTCCACACACCACCCCAGCCGCGCTGCAAGGTTGATGCCTCCTCCCCCGTGTGTGCAGACTGCAAGGCCAACGCCCGCAGTGGCATAGATGGAATGAGGATGGGCAGAAGCAAAGAAACCCTGATACGGAATACCCCTTTTCAACAGCCTACGGCTGTTGAATGGATTGAAGCGAGATTGTTGTGCTGATGGGAACTTGGATAACTTGGTTGCAATGGCTTTTCGAGCCACCTTGCGCCAGCACGCCCATGCCCCATCCCCTGAAAGCGGAGATACCCTCCTCGCAACCTCAGTTGTTCAGCACACCCATCACCTCGCCCCATCCACGCGCCCTCTCCCTCGTTCCTGAGCCATTGCTCGGCTGAATGGCGGACACCTCGGCAATTCCTTTCGTTTCTAGCGTCTTGCCTGGCATCTTGTGCCCTCAGTGGGCCGGTTGACTCGCCATCACGGCAAGCAGGTCATATGACTCTGCTGTGCATGGCACACAAAAGAAGGACCGCATCATGAAACGGATGCTCATCAATGCGACGCAGGCTGAAGAACGCCGCTTAGCCATCGTCGACGGACAAAAACTCCTCGACTACGAAATCGAAATCGAAGGGCGCGAACAGCGCAAGGGCAACATCTACAAAGCCGTGGTGACACGCGTTGAGCCCTCTTTAGAGGCTTGCTTTGTCGACTACGGCGAAGACCGCCACGGCTTTTTGCCCTTCAAGGAAATCTCACGCCAGTACTTCGCTGAAGGCGTGTCCGTCAGCCAGGCCCGGATCAACGATGTGATCCGCGAAGGCCAGGAGTTGATGGTCCAGGTCGAAAAAGAAGAACGTGGCAACAAGGGCGCTGCCCTGACCACCTTCGTCTCACTCGCGGGCCGCTATGTGGTGCTCATGCCCAATAATCCGCGTGGTGGTGGCGTCAGCCGCCGCATCGAGGGCGACGACCGCGCCGAACTCAAAGAAGCGATGGACCAGCTGGAATACCCCAAGGGAATGTCCATCATCGCCCGCACCGCTGGCATCGGCCGCTCCGCGCCCGAGCTGCAGTGGGACCTGAACTACCTCCTCAAACTCTGGAGCGCCATTGATGGCGCCACCAAAGGCGGCAAAGGTGCCTTCCTGATTTACCAGGAATCCTCGTTGGTCATTCGCGCCATCCGTGATTACTTCAACAACGACATCGGCGACATCCTGATCGACACCGACGACATCTACGAGCAGGCTCAGCAGTTCATGAGCCACGTGATGCCCGAGTTCGCGCCCCGCGTGAAGCGTTACCGTGACGATGCGCCCTTGTTCAGCCGCTTTCAGATCGAGCACCAAATTGAATCGGCCTACGCCCGCACCGTGCAACTGCCATCGGGCGGCGCCATTGTGATCGACCACACCGAAGCTTTGGTGTCGGTGGACGTGAACTCGGCCCGCGCCATCAAGGGCGGCGACATTGAAGAGACTGCGACTCGCACCAACTTGGAAGCTGCTGACGAAGTGGCCCGCCAGATGCGCCTGCGCGATCTGGGCGGTCTGATCGTGATCGACTTCATCGACATGGAAGAAAGCAAGAACCGCCGCGAAGTGGAAAACCGCTTGCGTGACGCGCTGCGCCAAGACCGTGCCCGCGTGCAATTTGGCTCCATCAGCAAATTTGGTTTGATGGAAATGAGCCGTCAACGCCTCAAGCCTGCTTTGTCTGAAGGCTCCTCCATTCCTTGCCCACGCTGCGGCGGCTCCGGCCACATTCGGGATACCGAAAGCTCGGCGCTGCAGATCCTGCGGATCATTCAGGAAGAGTCCATGAAGGACAACAGCGCCGCGGTGCATGCCCAAGTGCCGGTTGAAGTGGCTTCTTTCCTGCTCAACGAAAAGCGCTCCGAAATTGCCAAGATCGAGTTGCAGCAACGCATCAACGTCTTGCTGGTGCCCAATAAATCGATGGAGACACCGCACTACAAACTCGAGCGTTTAAAGCACGACGATCCGCGCTTGGACCACATTGAAGTCAGTTACAAAATGGCCGAAGTGATGGAGGACGCGACCACCGTGACTCGCCGCTCTCAAGAGCCAACGAACAAGCAGACGCCTGTCATCAAAGGCGTTTTGCCGGATGCGCCCGCGCCCATCGCCCCCGTCAAGGTCGAAGCGGCTAAAGCCGTTAAATCGGGTGAGGCCTCTGCCAAACCGGCGAACGCGCCTGCAAAACCGGCCAAGGCACCGGCTGCATCGGGTGGTTTTTGGGGCTGGTTGAAAAATCTCTTGGGTGGTGAGTCCGCTCCCGCCGCTGCAGCAGAGCCGGCCCAGGAAGAAAAACGCGAAGCTCGCAACACACGCGAAAGCCGGGAAGGGCGTGAAGGCCGCAGTGGTGAGCGCGGCCGTGGACGCAATGGCAACCGACGTGGCGAGCGTTCGGCAGAGCGCCAAGGTGAACGCAGCGAGGGTGCGCAGGCCGAAGCGCGCGAACCACGCGCTCCACGCGAAGGCCGCCGCAATGATCGTGCTGAGGACCGCAGCAACGAGCGTCAAGGTGAGCGACCTGAGCGCGCTCCCCGCGAACGCCGTGATGCCATGGCCTCGCAAGTTGATGGCGCACAAACGATTGCAATGGACATTGCAGACAACACCCTGAGTGAGCGCGCACCGCGAGGTGAGGGACGTGGCGAAGGCCGCCGCGAACGCGGGGAGGGTCGCCGCGAGCGTGGCGAAGGCCGTGGTGAAGGCCGTGGCGAACGCCGCCCGTCCGATACGCCCCGCGCAGAAGCTGAAAATGACGTGCGTTCAGCTGATGCCGGCAACGAGATGGTCACCCAAGACGGCCAAGCCGCACCGGAGGGGGATGCCACACCGGAGCGCCGCGAACGCCGCTCTCGCGACCGGTACGGACGCGATCGACGTGACCGTCAGACTGAGCAGCGCACAGACACGAATGCGCAAGAGGCTGCATTTGGGGCCCACGACGCAGCGCCTTTGCTGCCAGAAAACACCGAGACTTCGACTGACGCTGCGCCACGCTCTTATTTTGAACGAGCCGCTTCCTCGGGATCCGCCCCACAAACGTCCCCACCCCAACCAGCGGCCCCCACTTCGGGTCTTTGGTCACGGGATCCGGCTGCAACAACACCGGATGAGGTAGCCCAGGCACCGGCAACCCTTGGCGTTGAAACACAAGCCGCACCGGAAGTGCGTGCTGCTTTGCCGCAGGCTTTCGCTGCTGAAACCCTTGCTGCGCCGGTGGTAGCGCCCGTGGTTGCGGCACCCGTCTCAGCAGCGGTCGCGACTGCGTCCCCAGGATTGCCTGTGGTTCAAGCTTTCCAATTGCCTGTGGAGGCATTGAACCAAGTTGCCAACAGTTCCGGTCTTCAGTGGGTCAACTCCGATCCGGCCAAAATTGCCGCGGTTCAGGCCTTGATTGCTGCGGAACCCCAACCGATCCACGTCCCGCGTGAACGTCCTGCAGCGGTGGTGCGCGATGAAGGGCCATTGATCTTGGTGGAGACCCGCAAAGACCTGAGTGACATGAAGTTACCCTTCTGAGCACCGTGCTTCTTAGCAAGCGCATTCAAAATGCCGGACTTGTCCGGCATTTTTTTCGCCCGTTCCCTGTGCCCATCTCAGACCGTTGCAGCGCGTTTCCACGCAGCGGCGGCTGCAGCGTCGTCATGGCGCTGCTCGGCCAATTGGGCCAAACCCGACCAGGCATGCCGGCGAAGTTCAGCATCTTCGAGTCTCTGCGCAGCTTGCGTTAACAGGCTCTGCGCTTTACCCCAGAGCTGTCGCTTCATACAAGCCATACCGGCCAAATACTGCAAGGAAGCGTCTTGGGGTTGGGCCAATTGTGCAGACTCAATCCGCCCCAACCACTCACGCTCAGCGGGGTCTTGGGCATGCCCGAGGCTGAGGTCAAGCGCACGCACCAATTTCACTTTTTGCGCAGCCGACAAAAACGAAGGCGTTTTTAAAAATTGCTCCCAAACAGGCAGCAACCAAGCGCGCGCAACGGCCGCATCCCCGCTCAAAGCCATCCATTGGTTTGCGGCCTGCACAGCCAAGTCAGGCATGCGCCGCTGCGGTGCGCCCAGGCTTTGCCAAACACGTTGTAGTTGCGCAATTTCGTGGGTACGGGTCAGCAAATCCATCACCAAACCCCGCACAATGCTGTCTGTAGCGGCGGGCGAAAATGCGCGGTGTTTGGCCAGTAACAGGGCCGTTTCCAAGGCTTTTGCGGGTTGATCCGCTAAGCGCGAAGCCTTTAATCGCAAGCGCATGGCCACCGTTCTGCGCGCAACCCCTTGCGGCAAGCGGTCCAGCCACCCCAAACTGGCAGTGGCGTCGCGATCGTCCAAAGACCACCGCGCCGCTCGCAGCAAGCCGCCTTCTTTCAGCGTCTGGCGTGCGCTGGGTGCAGCGCGCTCGGCCTCAGCCAGGGCATCGGTCAAGTGCTTTTGACGGGTACTGTGATCTTGCAACGCATGCGAAGCCTCTGCGGCCAAGACATGGGCCAAGGCCTTTAAGGCACTGGCATGCGGCAAATGACCGCCGGCATGGGCCAAAGCACTTTCACGATCAATCACCAACTGCGCAGCTTTGCGCGCGCGCAAGAAACGACCGGCCAAATAATGGGTGCCAGCGTCGAGCAAAGCGGCGTAGGCTGCACGTTCTTTTTGCAATAAGCGCCAGCGCTTGGCTTGGCTTGGCAAAGCCAACAGGGCTGAAAGTGCGCGTTGAGCCCAATGCATCAACAACAGAAAGGAGACCATCACCAAGATCACCAAATTCAAAGACAGATCAATTCTGTAAGGCGGCCAAAAAACCATCACCGTGCCGGGATTGCTGCCGGCCAGCAATGCCCCTGCCACCGCCACCGCAAACAAAGTCATCAACCATATTGCTACACGCATGGACCTTACCTTCCTGCTGCGGCCGTGGCCAAGGCCGACAGGGTGCTGTCCAAGCGCGGCATTTCTGCTTTGCGCAATTGCGCTTGCGATTGCTCGATCAGCTGCAGAGCTTGCTGGGACTTGCGCGCGGTCATGTCGAAATATTTGCGCACCAAATCGGCAGAGGCGGTCAAATCGACCTGCAAGGATTCGCTTTGCCGGGCCAGCAGGCCCATGCGGGCGTTGAGTAGTTTGAGCTTGAGGTTTTCGCGTAAAAAGAACGCTTGATCAGGAGACAGCAAGGCCGCTTCAGGCGCATCGATGCGACTGACGCGCAGCAAACCACGCACTTCTTGCCAAAAACGATCCACACCGACTTGCCACCAAGTGGGGTGGGCAGACACCACGGCTTTGCCCGTCGTTTTCAGGCTTGCCAAGGACACAGGCTGGTTGGCCAAAGGCAATTCATCCACCAAGCCCACCAGTTCATCGAGTTTGATCAGCAAGCCGGGCAGGTCCGTCACCTGGGCCGACTTGACTTGCTCCAGATCCTTTTCAATGGCCCTTTGCACAGGTGCCAGACGGGGTTGGCTCACCCTTTGAACCCGCAATTGAGCCGACTTGAGGGCCGCGATCATCGGCTCCAGACTGCCGGTCAACTGTGACTGCTGTTGGGCCATGCGCACGGCCGCTTCGATATCGACCACCAAATTTTCATCACGCGAGCGCGACAGGCTTTGCATCAATTCATCGAGCTGGCCACGCTGCAAAGCAACCTCCCCCAAGCGCGACTCCACCAAACTCAGACGCGCCGCACTGTCCTTGACCGTCTCTTGGGCCTGTTTGGCCCAGGCTTTGGCCTCCAAAGACTGCTGCCCGGCCTCTGCACTTTGACGCGCCAATTGCCCCTGAATGCGTGACAGCTTCTCCCATAACAGCGCACTGCCCGCCAAGCCCGTCAAAGCCAACAGGGTTGGAATGGCGACCGACCACCGCCAATTCAAAGCCATCAAACCGGGTGGATGCTTAGGCGCTGGATTTTGTGGATTCATGGCAAGATTTTATAGAGGACGCAATCGCTTGCAGCGCCGGTTGCGCAATAGCCACACGCCCCCAACCCGCTTGCCTTGCCTTGTCTGCAATGCGAGGGTGCGTTGCCACCGCCAGGCAGCGCCCCCAGTTGTGGTCAGGTAGAGCGCGTTGCAAATGGGCAATCGCTTCAGAATTGCTGAAAAGCCAAACCGAGCCATCCTCCACAGATTGACGCATGGCTTGCAGCTGCAATGGGCTGAACTCGGGTGCTTGACGTTGGTAAGCGCCCATTTGATCGACCCGTGCGCCCGCAGCTTGCAGCTGGGCCACCAACCAATCGCGTCCTGCGACTTGACCTTGGCCATCACATCCGCGAACGACCAAAACGGCCATGCCTGGTTGGATCTGTGGCGCCACGACCGACCACAAGGCCTCGGAATCGAATTGCGCCGCGTCCCTGGGTGGCGCATCAATCGCCTGGGAAGGCAAACCCACTTGTAGCAAGGCGTCTTGACTGCCAGGTCCTGTCACCCAGGCGCGAATCCCATCCTGAGGCCAAAGCCCTGACGTACTGGGTTGGGCTTGCCAAAAATAACGCACCGCGTTGGCGCTGACAAACATCACGGCCTGGTACTGGTCCAAATGGTGCCAGCATCTGCGCAGGGCTTGCTGGTCAGGCGCAGGGCCAATCGCCATCAAGGGCATCGGCTGTGCATCAAAGCCCATGCCATTCAAGCCCACAACCCAGGCTTGCGCATCGTCTGGCGCCCGCGTGACCCACACCTTGATTGGGGCCGGACGGGCTGCCTGTGTGTGTGAAGGGCCTGGCGGGTCAACGGGGCTACACATGGGCACCTGCTTGCCTCAAACTGCGCGCAACCTGTTCACCCAATTGCTCGGCGCTGGCATGCGCCGGATGGACCAACGTGGCTTGAGCGGTCACCAAGGGCCCGTCCTCGAGCGGATCGCCCCAAGCGGCTTTCAAGCTCAAAACACCCTCCTTCCAAGTGGCATGGGCGGCCAATGGCATCGAGCAACTGCCCCCCATGGCGCGGCTGACCGCGCGTTCTGCCGCTACACAGAGCCAGGTGGTTTCGTCTCCCAACGTCGCCAAGGCCTGCCGCAGGTCCTGACGATTGGAACGGATTTCAATTCCCAGCGCCCCTTGCCCGGCGGCGGGCAGCATGTCGCTTTCATCGAAAATATGGCGAATGCGCTGACTCAAGTTCAGCCGCTTCAATCCGGCTGCGGCCAACACAATACCGGCGTATTGACCTTCATCGAGCTTGCGCAACCGTGTGTCCAAATTACCGCGCAAGGACTCAATTTTCAGATCAGCGCGCAAAGCACGCAACAAGACGGTGCGGCGCAAACTCGAGGTACCGACCACTGCGCCTGGGGGCAAATCGGCCAAAGTGGCGTACTGCGATGAGACCCAGGCATCACGCGGGTCCTCTCGCACCATCACGCAACCGAGCTCAAAACCGTCGGGTAAATCCATCGGCACATCCTTGAGCGAATGGACCGCCATATCAGCGCGGCCCTCCTGCAGCGCCAGCTCCAGCTCTTTGACAAACAAGCCCTTGCCTCCCACCTTGCTCAAACTGCGGTCCAAAATTTGGTCACCTTGGGTGGTCATGCCCAACAAGCTCACGGCATGACCACGGGCTTGCAGCAAAGCTTGTACATGTTCAGCCTGCCACATCGCCAATCGACTTTCGCGGGTGGCAATGACAATGGGCTGGGGTGCAAGATCAGTCGCTTTCAAGGGAGTCACTCTTTGGTTATTGTCTGGGCGCATCCATGCTAGCACGGGTATTCCTGATTCAAATGGCGCGCCACCCGCCTGGGGCATTCAAGCGACAAGGAACGCGGGCCACGCGGTCTTCACATCAGCCGGCACCCTATCGCGGCGCACTTGCGCAACGCGGGTTAATTCGCATGGTGTTGTCACGCTGAAAGCACCATAATTTGCTGCAACCCCAACCCTGGTTGACCCTGTTCATGAAAGCCGCGCATGCCTCCTATTGCAGCCGTACCCACGTTTCCTGCCGCCAAAGACTGTGACCCTGTTCAAATGGGCTGGATGCAAGGCTCGCCGCCGCCTGCTGACAAGCGCATAGCATTCCAAGACACCACCAGTTACCGTTTTCCGCAACTGCGTTGGAGCTTTGCACGCCAGCGCCAGTTGGTGCCCACCGTGGCCGTTGAACAAGGTCTTGTCAAGCCATTGCCATCGTCAAACCGCGACTTGCCGAAGATCCAATACACCGCATTGGGCGGTCAGGGCGGCGGCAACTGGGCGGGCATGATCGAGGCGACTTACACCGACGCGCTGCTGGTCATGCACAAGGGCCAAGTGTTGTTTGAACATTACAACGGTCTCATGACGCCATCCACGCTCCACATTGCCATGTCGGTCTCCAAGTCCTTTATGGGCACGATGGCGGCCTGCCTGGTGGCCCAAGGCCAATTGGACGACAACCAACGGGTTGCGCATTACGTGCCCGAATTGACACACAGTGGTTTTGGCGACGCCACGGTGCGCCACGTCATGGACATGACCACCGGGATTGACTACACCGAAAACTACGCCGACCCCCAGGCCGAGATCTGGAACCACATGCGCGCTGGCGGCGTCATGCCGCGTCCCTCAGACTATGACGGCCCCACGCATTTTTACGACTACCTGCCGCGCGTACGCAAACTGGGCGAACACGGCGAAAAGTTCACCTACCGCACGGCCAACACCGATGTGCTCGCTTGGATCGTGGCCAGAGTCACCGGCCAGCGCACCGAGAACTCGCTGGCACAGCGGATCTGGCAACCCATGGGCGCCGAACGAGACGCCTGCTATTCGGTGGACCCTGTCGGCACCGCCTTTGCGGGTGGCGGGCTGAACACCACACTGCGGGATTTGGCCCGTTTCGGCGAACTTCTGCGCAACCAAGGCCGGGTGGGCTCCACCCAAGTCTTGCCAGAAGCGGCTGTACGAGACACCTTCGCCGGTGCAGATCCTGCCCGGTTTGCGCCCAATGGCCCTCCCACCCTGCCCGGCTGGAGTTACCGCAACATGTGGTGGGTGTCACACAACCCACACGGCGCGATCATGGCCCGGGGCGTCCATGGCCAAAACATTTACATCGACCCCCGGGCCGAGATGGTCATCGCCCGTTATGCCTCGCACCCGATAGCGGCCAACATCGGCAACGACCCGCACACCCTGCCCGCTTACCATGCGATGGGATTGGCTTTGCTCGGCGCCTGACGTTGAGGGTCAGTGCAACCAGGTCCTGTCATCGTCTGGCGCAGCGCGTTTGCGACCCGTGATCATGGACAGCACCAGATTTTCTTGGTGACTGAAACTGGTGAACACGACGCCGGTGATGTGGATGGCAATCAAACCCCACAGCGTCCAAGCCAAGGCCGCGTGCAGCTGAACCACCCAGGCATAGCCCCACAAATAATCGGTTGTGCCAAGCCATCCTGTCAAACCCAGCCATGCCACTGTGGTCAGTAATGCAAGCACCATCCAAGCCCCCAAGGGGTTGTGACCGATGTAGCGCGGCGCTGTTCGAGACCTCAGGTCTTGAACGTAGTGCCAAGTCTGCCGCCACGATCGAACAAACTGCTCAAATCGTACATATCGAAACCGACTTTGAAACCCCAGCAAGACTCGCAAGGCCACCAGCGCCAGTGCACAGTAGCCCAGATTGGCGTGCGTGGGGCCCGTCCAGTCGCGGGTCCACCAAGCCCCCCCCATGCACAAGACCCAAGTCCAGTGCATCCCGCGAATGACCCAGGGCCAGACCAGGATGTCTTCAGTTTTTGACACGTTCAAAGGTTTTGGGGTCAAAGAAGGCCTCGACTTTTTGGCCGTTTGCCTCTTTGGCGTACACCTCAAAGCAAGTTTTTGTGGCTTCAATTCGACGAACCTGCCAGCCTTCACCGGCTAATTTTTGCTTCAGCAGTGCTTGGGATTGCCATTCGGATGGAGGATGCTCAGGGCATTGCACATTGCCATGTGCCAACACATGACCACTGGCCAAGGCCAACCACCCCATCAAGCCAGGGATCACCAAATTACGTTTCATCATTTTCGAATGCCTTCCTTGTCACATTGTGTATAGGCCCCTGTGGGGCGATCTCTTGTTCTGGAGTCCGCCTTTGAAACTGGCCAAAAGGGAATTTCCAGCCTCCATATTAATGCGAATCATTCTCATTTGCAACCAGATCCCTCCAAAACCTGATGGCCAAGAGGGTCAAGCCGACCGATAAAATAAGGCAATATGACAAACCAACTCGACACCAAATCCCAGGCCTGGTCGGCGCTCTTTTCGGAACCCATGAGTGAGTTGGTCAAGCGTTACACCGCAAGCGTATTTTTTGACAAGCGTCTTTGGCAAGCCGATATCACCGGCAGCTTGGCGCATGCCGACATGCTGGCCGCGCAAAACATCATTGGCGCGGGCGATCTGGCCGACATCCAGCGCGGCATGGCGCAAATCACCCAAGAGATCGAATCCGGCGCTTTTGAATGGAAGCTCGACCTCGAAGACGTTCACTTGAACATCGAAGCCCGCCTGACCCAGCTGGTGGGCGACGCCGGCAAACGCCTGCACACCGGCCGCAGCCGCAACGACCAAGTGGCCACCGATGTGCGCCTGTGGTTGCGCAGCGAGATGGACTTGATCATCGACTTGCTGAACGCGCTTCAAAAGTCACTGGTCGATGTGGCCGAACACAACATCGAAGTCATCCTGCCGGGCTTTACCCACCTGCAAGTGGCGCAGCCCGTGAGCTTTGCGCACCACCTGCTGGCCTATGTCGAGATGTTTGCACGCGATGCCGAGCGCATGAGCGACGTGCGCCGCCGCACCAACCGCCTGCCGCTGGGCTCTGCGGCTTTGGCGGGCACCACCTACCCGCTGGACCGCGAACGTGTGGCCCGAACGCTGGGCATGGTCGACGAACACGGCCACGCGCAGGTCTGCCAAAACAGCTTGGACGGTGTCAGCGACCGCGACTTTGCCATCGAATTCACCGCCGCCGCCAGCCTGTGCATGGTGCACATCAGCCGCATGTCTGAAGAGTTGATTTTGTGGATGAGCCAAAACTTTGGCTTTGTGAAGATCGCCGACCGCTTCACCACCGGCAGCTCGATCATGCCGCAGAAAAAAAATCCCGATGTGCCCGAGCTGGCTCGCGGAAAAACCGGCCGCGTTTTCGGCCATCTGATGGGCCTGCTGACCCTGATGAAAGGCCAGCCCCTGGCCTACAACAAAGACAACCAAGAAGACAAAGAGCCGCTGTTTGATACGGTGGATACCCTCAAAGACACCTTGCGCATCTTCAGCGAAATGATGGGCGGCCAAGTCAACCCCCTCACCGGCCTCAAAGAAGGTGGCATCAGCGTGAACGCCCAGGCCATGGAAGCGGCCGTGAAAAAAGGCTACGCCACGGCCACCGACTTGGCCGACTACTTGGTGAAAAAAGGCCTGCCCTTTCGCGACGCGCACGAGCTCGTGGCCCACGCCGTGAAAGCCGCCAGCTCACACAACTGCGACCTTTCTGAGCTGCCGCTTTCCATTCTGCAGGGCTTTCACGCCTCGGTTGACAAAGATGTTTATGAAGTGTTGAGCCTGCGCGGCTCCCTGAACGCCCGCAACACCTTGGGCGGCACCGCACCCGCGCAGGTCAAGTTTCAAATTGCACGGCACCGGGCGCGCTTGGTATAAAGGCTGCATCCAGATTGAAATGAACTCCAGCGCATTCTGCGCTGCAACCAAGGAAACACATGGGCGCGCAATGGAAAGCCAAAGGCAAAGAACTGGCTGCAAATGCCAGAGGACAGATGTTTGGCAAACTGTCCAAAGAAATCATGGTGGCCGCCCGCGGCGGTGCTGACCCGTCGCTCAACTCCAAGTTGCGGCTGGTCCTGGAGCAAGCCCGCAAAGTGTCCATGCCCAAAGAAACCCTGGAGCGCGCCATCAAAAAAGGCGCGGGTCTGACCGGCGAGGTTGTGAATTTTGAGCATGTGATGTACGAGGGCCATGCACCGTATCAGGTGCCGGTGATGGTCGAATGCCTGACCGACAACGTCAAACGCACCGCACCCGAGATGCGGGTGCTGTTTCGCAAAGGTCAAATGGGCACGTCGGGATCGGTGGCTTGGGACTTCAACCACTTGGGCATGATCGAAGCCGAACCGGCGGCCACCGGCGCTGACCCCGAGCTGGCCGCCATTGAAGCGGGCGCGCAAGACTTTGAAGCGGCCGAGGAAGGGGCCACACTGTTTTACACCGATCCCGTTGACTTGGACCTGGTCAGCCGCGCCCTGCCCGCGCAGGGTTTCACGGTGCTTTCCGCCAAGCTGGGCTACAAGGCCAAGAACCCTGTGAACCCCGCCAACCTGACCCCGGCCCAACTGGAAGAAGTTGAAGCCTTTTTGGCCGCCATGGATGCCCATGACGATGTGCAAAACATGTTTGTCGGCCTCGCCGATTGAAGCACCATGACCACCACCCTTGAAGCCCCTGTCTCGCCTTTGGCCTGGTCCAACGATCTGCACACCGGCGACAGCCGCATGGACGAGACCCACGAAGAATTCGTGACGATGCTCAACCAGTTGTTGGCCACACCGCAAGACCAGCAGTTGCCCTTGTACAAAGTCTTTTTATCCCACACAGACCAGCACTTTGCCCAAGAAGACCGCTGGATGCTGGCCACCGGTTTTTCTGCAGACAATTGCCACGCCGGACAGCACAGCACCATTTTGGAGACCATGCGTGCGGTCGAAGCACATTACGAAGGCGGCGACACCGAGATCATCACCCGTCTGGCCGAGGCCTTGGCCGAATGGTTCCCGGGGCACGCCCACAGCATGGACGCCGGCTTGGCGCAGCACCTCAAGTCGGTGAACTTTGACAGCGTCACCGAAACACTGGCCGATGCTTCGGTCATCCAAAACGTGAGCCTGTCCGGCTGCGGCAGCATCAGCTGCAGTTGACAGACTTGACCGGTGCCGAAAAGGCTTGGCATTTCAATTCATTCCCACTTGGAGACTTTGGCCCATGACCGTCATCACCACCATCGAAGACTTGCGCATCTTGGCCGAAAAGCGGGTTCCCCGCATGTTCTACGACTATGCCGACAGCGGCTCATGGACCGAGAGCACCTACCGCGCCAATGAAAGCGATTTTCAAAAAATCAAACTGCGCCAGCGCGTCGCAGTCAACATGGAAGGGCGCAGCACCGCCACCAGCATGATCGGCCAACAAGTGGCCATGCCCGTGGCCATTGCACCCACCGGGCTGACCGGCATGCAGCATGCCGATGGCGAAATTTTGGCCGCCCGCGCTGCCCGAAAATTTGGCGTTCCTTTCACGCTTTCGACCATGAGCATTTGCTCGATTGAAGACGTGGCCCAGCACGCGGGCGAAGGTTTCTGGTTCCAGCTGTATGTGATGAAAGACAGGCCCTTTATTGAGCGCCTGATTGACCGCGCCAAGGCGGCCAACTGCGCCGCCTTGGTGCTCACATTGGATTTGCAAATTCTGGGTCAGCGCCACAAAGATTTGAAGAACGGTTTATCAGCCCCGCCCAAATTGACCCTTGCCAACTTGATCAACATCGCCAGCAAACCGCGTTGGGCTTTGGGCATGCTCGGCACACCACGTCGCCAGTTTGGCAACATTGTTGGCCATGTCTCGGGTGTGGCCGACATGGGCAGCTTGAGTGCGTGGACGGCGCAGCAATTTGACCCCTGCCTCAACTGGGGCGATGTCGAATGGATCAAAAAGCGCTGGGGCGGTAAATTGATTTTGAAGGGCATTCAAGACGTCGAAGATGCCCACATGGCCGTGCAATCGGGGGCAGACGCATTGATTGTCAGCAACCATGGCGGGCGGCAACTGGACGGTGCACAAAGCAGCATCGAAGCCCTGCCTGCCATTGTCAACGCCGTGGGCGCACAGATAGAAGTGCACATGGACGGCGGCATCCGCAGCGGACAAGACGTGGTCAAAGCCTACGCCTTGGGCGCCAAAGGCGTATACATTGGCCGCTCCATGCTCTATGGACTGGGTGCGATGGGTGAAGAAGGCGTGACCAAAGCGCTGGAGATCATCCACAAAGAGCTGGATTTGACCATGGCGTTTTGTGGTCGCACGCAAATGAACACCGTCGACAAAAGCATTTTGTTGCCTGGGACTTTTCCGATTTGAAAGATCAATCCAAGGGTTTGAATCGCCAAAGCACGTTGCCTTGGGCATCGCACAGTTCCAAGACCCCTTTGTCGATACGCGCTGAGCGGGTGCTGTCCAAGGCTTTCACATAGCGGCTCTCGGTGTCCATCGATTCAGGCTCGCACTGCATTCTGGTCAAAGCGATGTGTTTGAATGCCACCAACTGCGCTTGGCTCTCCATCGCGCCAAAGTAGCTGTTGCAACCTGCGTGTCCACTTACACTGGCAGGGTCTTTGAACTCTAAACTGACCGGTCTGCGGTCCTGTAAAGCGTCGACATCCACCCACTTTGAAGACTTCAAGGCGCTGGTGTCCAAGTTGCCGGAGTTGGCTGGACCGATGGGCAGGCAGGCCATGAGGCCGAGGGCCGTGGTGACACATCCGGCGTAGAAACAGACCAGAGAGGACCTTGCTTTGGGAATGACTTGCACTGGAATATCTTTTTTTAAATACCAAGTCATTATTTTATTGTTTTAAAAATAGATCCGGGTATTCATTTTTTAAAAAGCCGTTATCCCTCCTAAAAGACACACCCATGCCCTATTTGCCCCGCCGCATAGCCCACCTCGACATGGATGCGTTTTACGCCTCCGTCGAGTTGCTGCGCTACCCGCAGCTCAAGGGCTTGCCGGTGGTGATTGGCGGGGGTCGGCGCAAACAAGACGATTTGCTCGGCAAACTGTCGACCGCTTACCCTGAGCAAGAATGGACAGCCGAGCACTTGGCCGACATTCCGGTTGAATTTTTCCCCCGCATTGCGGGCTACACCGGCCGAGGCGTGATCACCACCGCCACTTACGCCGCACGCAAATTTGGTATTGGCTCGGCCATGGGCTTGATGAAGGCGGCCAAGCTGTGCCCCCAAGCGATCTTGCTGCCAGTGGACTTTGACCAATACCGGCACTACTCTCGCACCTTCAAAAGCATCATCACCGACATCGCCCCGACGATGGAAAACCGGGGCGTCGACGAGGTCTACATCGACTTCACCGAGGTGCCTGGCGGCCAACGTGATGGCGGCCAAGTGCTGGCCCGTTTGATCCAAAAAACCATTTTTGAAGCCACCGGCTTGACCTGCTCGGTGGGGGTGGCGCCCAACAAATTGATCGCCAAAATGGCCAGCGAATTCAACAAACCCAATGGCATTTCTGTTGTGCAAGAGGCGGATCTGCAAACCCTGATTTGGCCTTTGGCCTGCCGCAAGATCAATGGCATCGGACCCAAGGCGGATGACAAGCTGAAAAAGCACGACATCCACACCATTGGCGACTTGGCGGCGCGGGACCCATTCTGGCTGATGGAGCATTTTGGCAAGGTCTATGGGGCTTGGCTGCACGAAGCCGCTTGGGGCCGCGACGACAGGCCGGTGAGCCTGGACAGCGAGCCCGTCAGCATGAGCCGCGAAACCACTTTTGAGCACGACCTGCATGCCGTGCGGGACCGCGAGGCGCTGGGCCACATTTTCACCCGCTTGTGCGAGCAAGTCGCCGCCGACTTGCAGCGCAAAGGGTATGAAGGCAAAACCATCGGCATCAAGTTGCGTTATGCCAATTTCAAAAGCGTGACCCGCGATCAGACTTTGGAGAGGTACACCGACCAGGCCCTGACCATCCGCCAAGTGGCAGGTCAATGCTTGAAACGGGTGGATTTGACCCAGCGACTGCGGCTGCTCGGTGTGCGGGTCGGCTCCCTCGTCAAACAAGGGACAGGCACACCCGCCACCCAGCCCTACAGTGACCGCCTTGACAATGAAACCCCTCAGGTGAATGAACATGGACAAACTCAGCTGCTTTTCCCTCTCGATTGAACATCACGTGGCCCACCTGGTGCTCAACCGCCCAGAGGCGAAGAACACCATGCACCCGACGTTCTGGAAAGAGCTGGACGCGGTGCTCAAGCATCTGAACACCTCGGCCACGGCTCGCGCTTTGGTGATCTCCAGCACGGGCAAACATTTCACCGCCGGCATGTCGCTGGACACCTTCAGCAGCGCGATCCAGATGGACGAAACGAGCCCCGAAGGCCGGGCAGCGATGTTCGATTCGCTGACCGACATCCAAAGCACCTTCAGTTTGCTCGAATCCATGCGCATCCCGGTCATTGCCGCGGTCCATGGCGGCTGCATTGGCGGCGGTGTGGACATGGTGACTGCTTGCTGCATTCGGTATGCCGCGGCCGACGCCTTCTTTTGCATTCAAGAAATCAACATCGGCATGGTGGCTGACGTGGGCACCTTGCAGCGTTTGCCCAAGCTCTTGCCCATGGGTTTGGTCAAAGAATTGGCCTACACCGGTCGCCGCCTGTCGGCCGCCAAAGCCCTGGCCCATGGTTTGGTGACCGAAGTGTTCGACAGTCACGAAGCCCTGCTGGCGGGCGCTTTGCAAACCGCCAAAGAAATTGCCAGCAAACCCCCCGTCGCGATCTGGGGCAGCAAGCAAGCCATCCACTATGCCCGCGACCACAGCGTAGAAGACAGCCTGCGCCAAATGGGCTGGCTGCAGGGCGCCGTGTGGAGTACCCCGCATGTGCAAGAAGCCATCACCGCGATGAAGCAAAAACGCGAGGCCAACTTTCCGGACCTCACGCCGCTGCAGGGCTTCAAAGAATTGGGTTGAACGGGTGGCGCCAAGCCAAACCCCAGCGCCTGAAAGTCGGCCACACGGCGGCTGACGATGGTCAGTCGGTGGACTGGTGCCGTGGCGGCCATTCTGGCGCCTTCATCTGAGGCACCTGACTTTCGGGGCATCAACTTCGCCCTGGGTCTGAGAGCAGCCGTTCTTTAGACGCAGGGCGCGCCTGAGTGCGGCCCCTCCAACTGGCACGCATCCCAAAATTCACTGCAATCGAATGCCTGATCGCCGCATTCAAACTGGCAACAGGCGAACAGGCCGCCGTGTTCATTGCTCGGCCCACTTCCCGCCCCGTTACAGACCCTCAAGGTACACCTCTGCAACTCAAAAAAAACAGTAAAGAATACTTTCAGATAATATTCAGTCTCACTTTGTGAGCACTTCATGATTCTTATCTGGAACAAAATCAAGTCCGGGGCATTGCTTTTGAGCCCAACTTGGGCCGAGGCCTGCAACGAAGCCAGCCAAGCCAAAGCCTTTGGGATGGGCTTGTTTGACATCTTGGGCATCACCGACCAACGCGTCGCCACCTTCGCGCTGAACGTCCAACAGCATGGCGGTGCCCACGGCTTTAGGGGCCTGTTGAGGCCCGGCGTGCTGTGGGGCGAGCCCAAGTCGCGCGGCATACGCCTGGACGACGCGGTAGACCAGGCCATCGGTTAAGCACCGCCGCACACACGCGCTGCGCTGGACCCCATGAAAGCCAAACCCCTCATTCCGCTGCTGGACTATTTGCGCATTCACAGCCTCATCAGGTCCGTGCTCGACAGTGTCGAAGCAGATACAGCCCATGCGTGCATGTTCTTTAGCGTCGCCGGTGCAGCCATCCTTCAGGCGTTCTACAAAAAGGATGCCAAGGCCGTGGCCGGCGCTGCATTCCTGCTTCTCGACGAACAGCCGCGTTACACCATGTCCTTTGCGACACTGGCAAAAGGACAAGTTCAGAGTACAGATTCTTCATTTCATGCGATGGTGCTCTGCGATGGCTACGCCATTGACTTCATGGCCCCCATCTTTCCAGAAACCTGTGAGGCCGCCGGCCACCCGCTCATTGCGCAACGGCGTATGTTTCAAAAGCGTTGGACTGACATGGCGCCAAGTCATGAACACTTGGGGCGCGCAGGCGACTTTCACTTCGTCCCCAATCCGGGGTTGACCACGGATCTCCTGCAATGTTTATTCGAGAAACCAGCCAGTGAGGATCTCGTCAAGGTCTGCCTGGATTGGTACCAGCGGCCGCCCAAATCAATTCTTCCTGAGTTACTCATGCTCAACGACTTGGGGGAAGTCACCCGAATCCGACTTCAAAACAGTGTGGTGTCGGGTGTATGGTGAGGGGGGCAAGGCCATCCTCACCATACACCCATCACACACGCCAACAAGTCCACAAAAAAACGGAGGGGATGGCCACCCGGCTGCTCAAAACCAAGCCAAGCATCACCTGGCACGCTGGCAAGCGCAGGCGGCATTCGCTGGTCCGCACCGCGTGACCGCGAAAGACCTGGCGCACAGGTCGGCCGGTTGCCCACCTGCAGGCCGTGTTTGCTCAATAATCACCACGTCGGCCTGATTCACTGGCGCGCCGTGCGCACGTTGGGCGGCAACTTACCCGGTGCGCTGCTGCGCCAGGGGTTGATGTCCAGCCCGCCGCGCCGCGTGTAGCGGGCGTACACCGTGAGCTGGGTGGGTTTGCAACGGGTCCAGATGTCCATGAAGATGCGTTCGACGCATTGCTCATGAAACTCATGGTGATTCCTGAAGCTGACGATGTATTGCAGCAAGCCCGCCTGCTCGATCTGCGGGCCGCTGTAGGTGATTTGCACGCTGCCCCAATCGGGCTGGCCGGTGACCAGGCAATTGCTTTTGAGCAGGTGGCTGACCAGGGTTTCTGTCACGGGCGCTTCGTCTTGCGTGGCTGTCAGCAAATCGGGTGCAGGCTCGTAGCGGGTGCATTCCAGGTCCATGCGGTCCAGGTTCAGGCCGTCCAGTTCGTGCACAGGTTCTTTGTCAAATTCTTCCGCCAGTACCAATTTCAGACCCACGCTGGCTTGCAAAGGCCCGCCATGCCAGACCGCTTGGCTGATATCGTTGCGCAGGCGTTGGCGAACTTCTTGCACGTTGTCGATGCGGGTGTTGTTGAAGCTGTTGAGGTAGAGCTTGAACGACTTGCTCTCCACCATGTGGGTGCTCTCGGCAGGCACCGTGATCTGGGCAATGGCCACTTGCGGTTTGCCCTTGATGTTGAGCCAAGATAATTCAAACGCCGTCCACAAATCGGCGCCCACAAATACCGGCTGACCAACCACCCCGATGTCGGCCCGCTTGGTGGCACGGGGAATCGGGAACAGCAAAGACGCATCATATTGTTCCAGATAGGCGCTGGATTTGCCCAGCTGGGATTGTTCTGGTGTGTTCATGGGCATGCGCGGCCTCACTCAGAAATTTTGCGGCGAAACACCAGCCGGTCGGGCGTGGAGGGTTCAGGCGCAAAGGCGTATCCATCCAGATTGAATGCACGCAAACCGTCCGGGTGGTTGACTTGGTTCAGCGAGGCGTAACGGGCCATCAAGCCCCGTGCCCGCTTGGCAAAGAAGCTGATGATTTTGTATTGACCGGCCTTGTAGTCTTCAAACACGCATTCGATCACCCGGGTTTGGAGGGTCTTGAGGTCCACGGCCTTGAAATACTCTTGCGAGGCCAAATTGACAACCACCGGTGAGGTGTCTTTGGCTAATTTGTGGTTCAGGTGCGCGGCAATCTGCGCACCCCAAAACGCGTACAGGTTTTTGCCCTTGGGGTTGGCCAAGGCGGTGCCCATTTCCAGCCTGTAGGGCTGCATGCGGTCCAGCGGCCGCAGCACGCCATACAAGCCACTCAAAATGCACAGGTGCTGCTGCGCCCAGCCCAACGCCGCGGGGCTCAAGGATGGGGCATCCAGGCCGTCATAGACATCGCCATTGAAAGCCAGGATCGCCTGCTTGGAATTTTTGGCTGTGAATTGGGGTGACCAAGCCTGGTAGCGGGCCACGTTGAGCGCCGACAACGCATCGCTCAAGTCCATCAACTCGGCAATTTGCTGCGGCGATTGGGGGCGCAACACCGCAATGAGTTGCGCCGCTTGCGGCAAAAACTGGGGCAAGGTGTGCGGCACATCGCCCGCAGGGGTTTCGTAATCCAGAGATTTGGCGGGAGACAATAGGAACAGCATGCTCGACATCCTTTACATCGACGATTATCTCGCCATCGTGCACAAGCCTGCTGGATGGCTGGTGCATCGCACCCCGCTGGACAAGGGTGAAACCCGTTTCGTCTTGCAAACACTGCGCGACCAGATCGGCCAGCGGGTCTGGCCAGTCCACCGGCTGGACAAAGGCACCAGCGGCGTGCTGGTCTTCGCACGCCAGCCTGAAGTTGCCCGCACTGTGGGCCAAGCCTTTGAATCCGGCGAGGGTTTGAAAAAAACCTACCGCGCCATGGTTCGCGGCTGGCCAGGGGACGAAGGGCTGATCGATCACCCTTTGCGGCGCATGCCGGACGACCTGCGCAGCGCGCGCGAAGAAGTGCAAGCCGCCCTGACCCGCTTCGTCACAGTCAGCCGTGGCGAGTTTCCCTTAGCGCAGGGCGAGTTTCCAAGCACACGGTTTGCCCTGGTCCAATTGCAAGCATTCACCGGACGACGCCACCAACTGCGCCGCCACATGAAACACATGGCCCACCCCATCATTGGCGACGCCACCCACGGCAAAGGGCCTTTGAACCGCGCCATTGCCGAACACTTGGGCTTTCAGCGCTTGTGGCTGCATGCGCTGCGCCTCGAAATACGCCATCCTGTGACGGGTGCGCCCTTGGTGATTGCGGCGCCGCCGGGGCCAGAATGGGACCTTTGGCATGCCTGCTGACGCTGATCACGCCAGCTTGTCACCCAACGGATAGCGGGCATCCAACATCGGCCTAAGATGGCGGCATGAGCCTTCTTTTCACACCCTTCACCTTCGACACCCCCCGGGGCCCGCTGACCCTGCCCAACCGGATTGTGGTGGCGCCCATTTGTCAGTATTCTGCAAAGGCCGGACAAGCCACCGATTGGCATTTGGCGCACTGGACGCAGTTGCTCAACAGCGGCGCCGGCATGGTCACGCTGGAAGCCACGGCCGTTTCAAAGGTGGGCCGCATCACGCCGGGTTGCCTGGGTTTATGGGATGACGCCACAGCCGCAGCTTTGAACGACAACTTGCAAAGGGCCCGCCGACTGGCGCCCGCCGTGCCGGTGTGCATCCAGCTGGCCCATGCGGGGCGCAAAGCGTCCAGTGCAGAGCCGTGGAACGGCGGCATGCTGATCACACTGGCCAATGGGGGGTGGCAACCGGTCGCACCCAGTGCCCTGCCACAACTGCCTCAAGAAGCGCCGCCGACTGAACTGACTCTGGCCGACCT